>Ga0105248_10002393_pt1 | contig 20837 bp, 18 predicted proteins | sample KBSS34metaG_FD_81524 | JGI IMG/M metagenome (GOLD analysis project Ga0105248, IMG submission 81524) | Switchgrass rhizosphere microbial communities from Kellogg Biological Station, Michigan, USA - KBS S3-4 metaG | ecosystem: Host-associated > Plants > Roots > Rhizosphere > Soil | place...
CGATCACCACGCGCGCCGCGTCGCTGCCCTTCTGGATGCCGAGCACATCGACGGTGTTCATGCCGTTCGGCGCGCGTGGTGATCGTCGGCGCACATATCGACAGCCGTATCAGCAACGTGATGGACGCGACTTCCGATTCGCCCGGCGCGAACGACGACGGTTCGGGCGTGGCGCTGGTGCTCGAAGCGGCGCGCATCCTCTCGAAGGAGCATTTCCGCGCGACGATCGTCTACGCGGTCTTTTCGGGCGAGGAGCAGGGCCTGCTCGGCGGCAGATTGCTCTCCGACACCGCCAGGGAGCGCGGCTGGACCGTGGCCGCGATGCTCAACAACGATATCGTCGGCAACGTCTTGCGCACCGACGGCAAGCGCGACGCGAGTCGAGTGCGCGTGTTCTCCGAAGGCATCCGCTTCGCCGAGAGCCTCGAACAGCAAAAGGCGCGACGGCAGGACGGCGGCGAGGACGACGGACCGTCGCGCGCACTGGCCAAGGCGGTCGACCATGTCGCTGCCGGGATTCGGGGCGGGCTCGACGTGTTCGTCGTGCGTCGCCCCGACCGCTTCTCGCGCGGGGGCGATCACGAGCCGTTCCTCCAGGCAGGCTATCCTGCGGTCCGCTTCACCAATGCGGTCGAGAATTATGACGCCGAGCATCAGACGCTGCGCACCGATCATGGCCATGTCTATGGTGACACGATCGACCGGATGGACTTCGCCTATCTCGCCAAGGTGACCGCGATCGACGTCGCTGCCATCGCGCGACTGGCGCGGGCGCCGGCAGCGCCGGCGACGGTGACGCTCGAAGGCGCGCTCGGCTCGGACACCAATGTCAGCTGGCCCGCGGTCCCGGGCGCCGCGCGCTACCGCGTCTATTGGCGCCCCGCCGACACGCAGGACTGGACGGCCCACCGCGACACGACCGGGACGAGCCTGTTGCTCAAGGATGTCGTGGTCGACGACAATTTCGTCGGAGTAGCGGCGCTCGCCGACGACGGCGCCGAGAGCATCGTCACGTTCGGCGGCCAGCTCCGAAAATAGCGCGGATCAGCGGCAACGGTACGGGGAGCGGGCGTGGCGATGCGCGCACCGCCAGGGTGCATCGCGGGGCATTGGCGCCGCCGATGGCGAATAGACCATCGGCGGCGCACTGCTGCCCCCCCAGGCAGCGCCATGCGACGCCCCAATCGGCGGCGGACAGACCGCGCCAACGCTCGCATAGCTCTCGAAACCGGATTCGGCGGTGTAGACATGGTCGTCGGCCGTGGCACAGGCGCCGCCGCCCCGGCCCCTCCCGTCAACGCTCTTCCGGACGGGGACCTCGCCATCGACCAGCACCACATCGAGATAATAGCGCGATGGCCGATCGCCACGACCGAGCCGGCGCTTCGGCGGAGCAGAGATCGTCCCGTGAGGCGGCAGTGTCACCCGGTGCCCGTCTAGCCGCAAGTTCCCGGTGGCCGCGAGCGGCAAGGCCGGCGCCACAAGCGCCACCGCCAGCATCGTCGCCACCGTGATCCAACCCACGTGCATCGTCCACGTCCCTGCCCGAGCGTCCCCCGCACGCGCCGTCTGATGGCTGGACGTTATGCGACGCGGCGCGTGGCCGCTACGTTAGGAGATGCTTAACCAATGTCCCAACCTGGGCCAGGCCCCTGCATAGCCCGGCCGATCCGCGGAGCGAGTCGCGCCATCAGCATCTCGCAACCCGCCGCGTCCTCGGCGTCGAACCGGCCCGGCAGCGGACTGTCGAGATCGAGCACGCCGATCAGCGTGCCGGCATGGACGATCGGCACGACCAGCTCGGAGCGGCTCGCGGCGTCGCAGGCGATATGGCCCGGAAACGCATGGACATCCGCAACCAGCTGTGTCTCGCCGCTGGCCGCGGCAGCCCCGCACACGCCCTTGCCGAATGCGATGCGAATGCACGCAGCCTTTCCCTGGAACGGCCCGAGCACCAGCTCGCCGCCGAGATTGCGGTAGAAGCCCGCCCAATTGAGATCGGGCAGATACTGCCAGAGCAAGGCGGAAACATTCGCCATGTTCGCGATCGCATCGGGCTCGTCGGCGGTCAGCGCGTCGAGCGCGGAAGCGAGATCGGCATAGAGTTCGGACTTGGCGCCGGCGGGGACATCGAAGACGTACATGGCGCGCGATGTAGCGGCGCCGTGCACGCAAATGAAGCCGGCGCGATCGGGCGGATGCACCCGCCGGCGCGCTTTTACCGCAATAACAGGGATGATTTCGCGAAAATCGCGCAATAGCAGGGCCATTCCGCCTCAGCGGCTCCCGTTTCCCTCGATATACTGACAAGCAATCAGGCACTTACGCGTCCGAAATCAAGCTTTCCTGTTCCTGGCTGGAGCAGGGCGGCCCGCCGCGTCGAGCAGGGCCGCGACAACGCCGATCAGGGCGTCCCATCCGCGCTCGACGCCGGGAGAGCGCTTGTCTTGTCGCGCCCGTGCGACCTACAAGGAGGTCGATTTCCCAAAGGTATCGGATCCGATGACCAGCCCCGTGCAGAACGCCACTCAAGCCGAACTCGCGCGCGTGTTCGCGCTGCAACAGGCGCACCAATGGGACGTCAAGGCGTCGACCGCGGACGTGCGCAAGGCGAAGCTGGGGAGGCTCAAGGATGCGGTGCTGGCGAACGCCGATGCGATCGTCGCGGCAGTGCAGCAGGACACGCGCAAGCCCGAAGGCGAGATCCGCGTCACCGAAGTGCTCAACGTCATCGGCAACATCCAGCTCAACATCGACAGCCTCGAGGAGTGGATGGCGCCGACCGCGATCACGCCCTCGAAGAATCCGGCCGACAAGGCGATGATCGCCTATGAGGCCCGCGGCGTGTGCCTGATCCTGGGGCCGTGGAACTTTCCGCTCGGCCTGACGCTGGGCCCGGTCGCCGCTGCCGTCGCGGCGGGCAATTGCTGCATGGTCAAGCTCACCGATCTCTGCCCGGCGACCGCGTCGGTCGCCGCCAGGATCATCCGCGACGTGTTCGACGAAAACGAAGTGGCGCTGTTCGAAGGCGACGTCAGCGTCGCGACTGCGCTGCTCGAGCTGCCCTTCAGCCACATCTTCTTCACCGGGAGCACGCGGGTCGGCAAGATCGTGATGGGCGCGGCCGCCAAGCATCTCGCGACGGTGACGCTCGAACTGGGCGGCAAGTCGCCGGTGATCATCGACGACGGTGCGAACATCGACAAGATCGCCGCCGACCTGGCCGGGGCCAAACAGTTCAACGGCGGCCAGGCCTGCATCTGCCCCGACTATGTGCTCGTGAAGGAAGATCAGAAGGCGCGGCTGGTCGCGGGCTTCAAGGCCAATGTCGCGAAGAACCTCTATGCCGAGGACGGCAGCATCAAAAAGGACAGCATCGCGCAGATCGTGAACCAGGGCAATTTCGACCGCGTGAAGGCGCTGTTCGACGATGCCGTCGCCCAAGGCGCGACGGTCGCGGTCGGCGGCGAGCTGGATGCGTCCGATCTCACCGTTCATCCGACGATGCTCACCGACGTCACGCCGCAGATGAAGATCCTGCAGGAAGAGATTTTCGCGCCGGTGCTGCCGGTGATGACCTATGACACGCTCGACCAGGCGATTGGCTATATCGAGGCGCGCGACAAGCCGCTGGCGCTGTACATCTACAGCGACAATCCGGCGAACGTGCAGAAAGTGCTCGACCGAACCTCGTCAGGCGGCGTTACCGTGAACGGCGTGTTCTCCCACTATCTCGAGAACCGGCTGCCGTTCGGCGGCGTCAACCAGAGCGGCATGGGCAGCTATCACGGCTATTTCGGCTTCAAGGCCTTTTCGCACGAACGCGCGATCTATCTGCATCAATAGGATAGCGAGAGACCACACTTCCGATCGGTGAAGTCCTTTCGTTCCACGCGTTCGACGCACGAGACGGGCGCCCCGACGGAGTGTGCGCGAAATTGAGCGGGGCGTCGGAACTGATCGATAGGATGCGTTGTTCTGAAGCACATGGCGACGCAATTTCAACGACTTGAACCTTCCTCGCAATTCCTGAACGACAGTTTTCAGCGGGCGCTCTCCCGGTGGAATCGCACCCGTCTCGCGCCGGGTCTGCCCACGGCCGACTGGCGGGAAGAAATCGACCGTGAGTCGAGGATGAAACGGTTGGAGGGCGGCTTCCTCGAGGAACTTCGGCTCGAAGTTGCGGCTGAGGCAGCCGCCGCGCCCTCCGATCCCGACGGGTTTGTCGCCTGGTTCGAACAATTGAGGGCGACCGGCCCTGGTCAGAACGATCCCCTGTTTCCGTGGCTCGCGGAGCGGGCGACGATCGACGAACTCCGCTGGTTCTTCGAGCAGGAGGCCGCCGGAGAAGCAGGCTTCGATGACCTGGTCGCGCTGACGCAGGTCAAGCTCCCCGCACTGCCCAAGCTCGAACTCGCGCGGAACTATTGGGATGAGATGGGGCACGGCACGCTCAAGGGCATGCACGGCCCGATGCTCGATGCGCTCGTCGAGACGCTGAAGGTCGCTCCGTCGATCGACACGACCGTCTGGCAAAGCCTTGCGCTGGCAAATGCGATGACGGCGATGGCCGTCAACCGCCGCTATGCCTGGCATTCGGTCGGCGCTTTGGGCGTCATCGAACTCACCGCACCCGTCCGCTCGGCACTTGTGTGCGATGGACTCAAGCGACTGGGCTTCGGCGGCAGGGAAAGGCGCTACTTCGCGCTCCACGCCGTGCTCGACGTCAAGCACAGCGAGGCCTGGAATCGCGAAGCGATCCGGCCGGCCGTGGCGGAAGATCCGCGGCGCGCGGGCGCGATCGCCGAAGGCGCGCTGATTCGGCTGCACTGTGGCCGCCGCTGCTTCGAGGCGTATCGCGCGGCGCTCTGGCGCTGACGAATCTGTCCCGCTTCGGCCGGTTCGGGTCCGGAACCAATCATAGATCGGCGCCTTCTGCAGCGGAGAAGGGAGGTTAGATGCTCGCTCCGACCGATCCGTCCGATCGCGCGCAGGCGTTGGAACGCTGCCGTCTGCGCAAGATGGCGAAGTCCGCGCACGCTTATGTGCGTGGCAACACCGCACTGTTCTACGAGTGGCTCGCCGTCGCCGATCTGGCGAAGGACGTGCCGAAGGGCCCGCCGATGTGGATTTGTGGCGACTGCCATGTCGGCAACCTCGGTCCGGTCGCGGATGCCGACGCTCGGGTCGATATCCAGATTCGCGATCTCGACCAGACAGTCATCGGCAACCCTGCGCACGATCTGATCCGGTTGGCGCTGTCGCTCGCGTCCGCGGCGAGAGGCTCGGACCTGCCCGGAGTCGCCACCGCGCACATCATCGAGGCAATGATCGACGGCTATACCAGGGCGCTCGAGGGCCGCCGCGATCCCGGCGATGCGCTTCAACCCGACCTCGTGCGATCGGTCCGCCGGCGGGCGATCGACCGGCGCTGGAAACACCTTGCACGCGAACGGATTGAGAATCGCGGGCCTAGGATTCCCTTGGGTCGACGCTTCTGGCACCTTTCGGAAGACGAGCGCGCGGCGTTGGAAGCGCTGTTCGAACGCCCCGACATGGAGGCTTTGCTGCTCCAATTAAGCAACCGCGAAACCTCGAAACGCGTGCGGCTGCTTGATGCAGCTTATTGGGTGAAAGGATGCAGCTCGCTTGGACGAGGGCGCTATGCGGCGATCGCCGAAATCGAGGGCGAGACGGGCCGCTCGCTGGCATTGATCGACTTCAAGGCCGCCGGGCCTTCGGTCGCACCAGCGGCCAGGCGCGCCAAGATGCCGAAGGACTCAGGCGTGCGCATCGTTGCAGGTGCGAAGGCACTCTCGCCTAACCTCGGCGAGCGCATGCTGCCGGTGCAGTTGCTCGGTCAGTCCTTCGTCGCCCGCGAACTCAAGCCGCAGGATCTTAAGATCGAGGTCCCCCAGTTCACGCGCCCCGAAGCGGTCAAAGCGGCCTTCTACCTTGCGCACGTCGTCGGCCAGGCGCATGCGCGCCAGCTCGACAAGGGCGCATGTATGGAATGGGCGCAGCAACTACGCGGCGAAGCCTTCGGCAGCCTGGACGCGCCACCCTGGCTATGGCGCACGGTCGTCAAACTGATGGTGCGGCATGAGGCCGCCTATCTCGAACATTGCCGTCGGTTCGCGCTCGCCGGAAACTAGGTTCGTCCGAAGCTGGCACCGGTTCGCGCCCGGACGTGCACAGCGTTCGCGTGAGGCTGTCCCTCGGCAACGAGGTTGATGACCGTCGGTCGGGCGAACGCGATTCCCCTCTCGTTAAATCGCGCAAGAATTGCCGCGGCGAGTTTGTCGCGGGCATCCGCCGGGAAATCGCCCCCGTTGGACTCGAACTCGACGTCATAGCTCAGACCGCTCTCGGCAAAGCCGTTGATGCCGCCGTGCACGAGCTTGTAACCTAGGCTTTCGACTGCCTCACGCAGAAGGCGCGGAATGGCTTCAACTTCCGCGGGTGGTGTGGAAAAGCCCAGCCTGAATTCGAATTTCAGGCGGTTGTGCGTGCGCCTTGTGGTGTTGAGTATCTCGAAGTCGAGCAGTTTCTTGTTGGCGATGATGCGTTCCTCGCCGTCCCCGCCGCGGATCCGTGTCGATTTCAGGCCAATCGCCTCGACCGTCCCCGAACCCGAGCCCTTGTCGTACGAAATCGAATCCCCGAGCCGGAACGGACGATCGAAAATGATCGCGAGTGCCGCAAACAGATCGGCGAAAATTCCCTGTGCCGCGAGGCCGATGGCGATGCCACCGATTCCCAGGCCCGCGACCAGCCCGGTGACGTTGACGCCGAGGTTGCCGAGGACCACCACCGTCGCGACTGCAAACAGGATGATGCTTACCAACAGGCGAATGATGCCGAGCGCGCTTCCCAACTGGCTACGCGCACCCTCACCCTGCGTCTGGTGTTCAACGCTGCCTAGCGCCAGCTCGCGAAGCCAGACGGCCGCCTGATACACGCTCACGACCGTGAAGAGGAAAGTAATCGTGATGCGGATCGCGGGTGGCGCTGCCGCATAGCCGACGACCAGCCGGGCCGACGTCAAGACGATGAACCAATTGCCCGTCTTGGCGAGTGCTCGACCTGCGATGCTGTACCAGGTCGCAATCCCCGCACCCTGGCGGCACAACTTGATCCCCCAGCCCCTCAGCGCGCGCAGCGCCAGGAACAACAACGCTCCGAAGCCAAGCGCGATCGCAATCTGCAGCCAATTGGCCTGGAACCAGGCAACAGCGTCGGCCGATAGTCGGTGCAGCCGGTCGCCGAGAGTCCCCCCTCCGAGATTCGCTACGGAGACCAGCGGAAGTGTCTGTTTGGCCATGCCCGCTCAAACGACGAGCATGGAGCGGGTTCCACTCGCCAAAGCGCCCTTGCGCGCCTCAACTTGCTGACGCACTGGCTGGTCGCAGACGGGCTCCGCGTTGCGTAGTCTAGCGCCCGCCCGCGTCAGGCTGGCGTTTTTCGGTGATGATACCGGGGCTGCGGCCCGTGGAACACCGCCGGCAAGGACGAAAGCGACGGGGGCGCGCTCAATCCAGCCGCACTTTCCCGCGTCCCGCCTTCACTTCGCTCCGCCCCTTCTTGGCGTCGACACGCCGCGCCTTGGCGGCCTTACTCACCTTGGTCTTGATGCGCTTCGCCTGGCGCTCGTGCGCCTTGGCGATCAGTTCGCCGAGCCGTTCGCGCGCGTCGAGGCGGTTGGCTTCCTGGGTGCGGTGGCGGCGCGCAGTGATCAGCAATTCGCCAGCGGCGGTCATACGCGAGCCGGCAAGCGTCTTGAGCTGCGCATAGGCATAGGGCGGCAGGCCGAGCGCGAAGACGTTGACCCGCAGCTGCACCGCGGTCGAGACCTTGTTGACATTCTGGCCGCCAGGCCCGGTCGCGGCGAGAAAGCGCTCCTCGACGATCGCCTCCTCGGGGATGGCGAACTCAGCCATGCGTGGGGACCATCTGCGCAAAGTGCGGCGGCAGAGGCGCATCTGCGTGCACGTCGCGCTTGCCCGGCCGCGGAACGCTCAGCTCGGCGGCGTGAAGCATCATGTGTGGGCCGGCGCGGCCGTAGATCGCATCGCCCATGATCGGGATGCCGAGCCCCTCGGCAGCATGGACACGAATCTGATGCGTGCGGCCGGTCTCGGGATAGAAGGCGACCAGCGCGCGCCCGGGCCAGCGCTCCATCACTTTCCAGCGCGTGCGCGCAGGCTTGCCTTTGGCGTCGCCGCGCATGCGCCAGCCCGTCGCCATGTTCGAGATCTTGGCGAGGGGCAAGTCGATCAACCCAAAGTCGGCGTCGGGCGCGCCGTCGAGGATCGCGAGATAGCGTTTGGTGACGCTGCCGGCCTCGAATGCCTGGGCGAAGCGCTTGAGCGCTTTGGGATTACGTGCGAGCAGCAGGCAGCCCGAAGTGTCGCGATCGAGGCGATGGACCGCGACCGGCAGACGCTGGAAACCGAACGTGAGGTCGCCCAGCTGGGCGTCGACGCTCGGCGAACCGTCGCGCGGGCGATCGACCGGCAAGCCGGCGGGCTTGTCGAGCACGATCGCTTCGCCATCGATGTAGAGCACACGATCCTGCAGCATGGGCGCGCTGTAGGGGATGCCGCCCAAGGCGTCATCCCCATGTTCAGCGCGCATCGGGCGTGGCTCAGGCGTTCAGCTTCGCCGCGACTTCCGCGATGCGGCGGCCCTGGTAGCGTGCGCCGGCAAGGTCGGTCTCGGTCGGGCTGCGGCTGCCGTCGCTGCCCGCGATCGTGGTCGCGCCATAGGGTGCGCCGCCGACCAGCTCGTCGATGCGGCCCTGGCCAGCGTGGCCATAATCGAGCCCGACGATCGTCAGCCCGAAGTGCAGCAGGTTGGTGATCAGCGAAAACAGCGTCGTCTCCTGCCCGCCGTGCTGCGTAGCGGTCGAGACGAACGCGCCGCCGACCTTGCCGTGAAGCGCGCCCGACATCCACAGCCCGCCGGCGGTATCCCAGAACGCCGCCATCTGGCTGGAGATACGCCCGAAACGCGTCGGCGACCCGACGATGATGCCGTCATAGCCGGCAAGCGCCTGTGCGCCTTCGATCACGGGATGCGCGTGGTCGGTCTTGAAACCGGCGGCCTTGACCACCGCGTCGGGCGCCGTCTCGGGCACGCGGCGGATATCGACTTCGGCACCGGCGCCTCGTGCGCCTTCGGCAATGGCTTCGGCCATCGCCTCGACATGGCCGTAGGAGGAGTAATAGAGGACGAGGATCTTGGGCATTGGGTGTCTCCTGCCCCTCCCGCGGGGCGGGAGGGGATTTGATTGGCAATTCGTGGACGGATCTATTCGCTATCGACGAGGACGATCTCGGCGTCTTCGAGCGCAGTGATGGTGACGGTCTGGCCGCCCGAAAGCGCGGCGCCGTCGCGGGCGTCGATGCGCACTCCCTCGACTTCGACGGCTCCGATCGCTGGCACGAGATAGGCGTGCCGCCCGTCGCCGACGCTGTGCGTCACGGCTTCGCCAGCCTTGAGCGTCGCGCCGAGCACGCGCGCGTCGGCGCGGATCGGCAGGGCATCGCTATCATCGTCGAAACCCGACGCGAGCGTCACCAGCCGGCCCGAGCGATCGCCCTTGGGAAAGGGCTTTGCGCCCCAGCTCGGCTGGCCGCCGGCGGAACGCGGCTGGATCCAGATCTGGAAAATCCGCGTCGTCTCGGGTTCGAGGTTGTACTCGGCATGGCGGATACCGCTGCCGGCGCTCATCACCTGGACGTCCCCGGCCTGGGTGCGGCCGGTGTTGCCCATCGAATCCTGGTGCGTGATCGCGCCCTGGCGGACATAAGTGATGATCTCCATGTCGCGGTGCGGATGCGGCGGGAAGCCGTTGTTCGAAGCGATCTCGTCGTCGTTCCACACGCGCAACGCGCCCCAGCCCATGCGGCCGGGTTCATAATAGTCGGCGAAACTGAAATGGTGATAGGTGTCGAGCCAGCCGTGGTTGGCGTGGCCGAGCTGATTGAGGGGACGTTTCTCGATCATGCGAGCCTCCTTGGTTGGCGCTGATGTGGGCGCGCTCGATCGGCGCGTAAACGGAAACGTTGGAAACGGATTGTTTCTCGATTATAGTCCTCCCCCGAGCTTGTCTCGGGGAGGGGGACCACGCGCAGCGTGGTGGAGGGGCTTTCCCCGGCCCGCCGCTGCGCGGCCCCTCCACCGCCGGCCTGCGGCCGGCGGTCCCCCTCCCCGAGCAAAGCTCGGGGAGGATTGATTCATGAAGCTACCCGATTTCGAAGCCTGGGCCGTCTTTGCCGCAGTGATCGAGCACCGCTCGTTCAGCGGCGCCGCCGCAGCGCTCGGCGTATCGAAGGCGACGGTGTCGAAAGCGATCAGCCGGCTCGAGATGCGGCTCGGCACCAGCCTGTTCCACCGCACCTCGCGCCGACTCACGCTGACCGAAAGCGGGCGGAGCCTGGCCGATCATGCGCAACGGATCCTGTCCGAAGGCGAAGCCGCCGAGGAAGCCGCGCGCGATGCGGCGAGCGCGCCAGCGGGGCTGGTGCGCGTCGCTGCGCCGCTCACCTTCGGAATTCGCCATGTCGCGCCGGTGATCGCCGATTTCCTTGCGGCGCATCCTGCGATCCAAGTCGACCTGCGGCTGTCCGACGCCAAGATCGACATCGTCGCCGAAGGTGTCGACATCGCGTTGCGCATCGCCGACCTGCCCGACTCTTCGCTACGCGCGCGACGAATCGGTCCGGTCACCGGCCACCTCGTTGGAGCGCCCGGCTATTTCGCACGTCACGGCCGGCCGAAGCACCCCGCCGACCTCGCCGACCATGCGGTGTTCGCCTACACCAATGTCGCCAATCCCGAGCTGCTGCGCTTTCGCCGTGCCGGCGGCGAGGAAGCCGCAGTGCGCATCAAGGGGCCGCTCCGTACCGACAGCGGCGACGCGATGATGCCCGCGCTCCGTGCCGGACTCGGGTTGGCGGTGCTGCCCGATTTCATCGTCGACGAAGATCTCGCCGCCGGACGGCTCGAGGCCGTGCTCGCCGATTGGACGATGCGCCCCACCGCGCTGCACTTGCTCACTCCGCCGGGCACGCGCCGGCCGGCCCGAGTCGAGGCGTTGATCGATTTTATCGCCGAACGGCTGAAGCGGCTGTGCGCGACCGAGGCGCGGGCCGCGTAGCGGGCCCTCGCCGAGCGATTCCAGGTACCGCTCGCATCCGCGTTCGCGCAAAAAAGCTAGGTATTTCGCACAGGCGTATTACTCACAAATCGACCCGCGTTAACGATTTGGGCAAAAGGCTCCCTGTCGCTGCAGAAAAAACTTGCGGCAAAGGTAAAGCCGAATCCCGAGCCTAGGTAGATTCCCTGCGACTCGTGGATAGAGGCCGGTTAGGCAGAAATTAACCTTTTGCCTTCATGAGAGCTTAGGTTAATGAATCGTCCATTCAGGTGGCAGCCGACAAGGTGTGTCGGGGGCCACCGGGGCAAAAGGAACTGGCGATGCGGGTGCTGTTGATCGAAGACGAGCCGACGACCGCCAAGGCGATCGAGCTCATGCTGTCGACCGAAGGTTTCAACGTCTACACTACCGACCTCGGCGAGGAGGGCTTGGACCTCGCCAAACTGTACGATTACGACATCATCCTGCTCGACCTGAACCTGCCGGACATGCACGGCTATGACGTGCTCAAAAAGGTTCGTGTCGCTCGCGTCCAGACGCCGGTGCTGATCCTGTCGGGCATCAACGAAATGGATTCGAAGGTGCGCTCGTTCGGCTTTGGCGCCGACGACTATGTCACCAAACCGTTCCACCGCGAAGAGCTGATCGCACGCATCCATGCCGTGGTGCGTCGTTCGAAGGGCCATTCGCAGTCGGTGATCCGCACCGGCAAGCTGGCGGTGAACCTCGACGCCAAGACGGTCGAAGTCGATGGCGCGCGCGTGCATCTGACCGGCAAGGAATATGCGATGCTCGAGCTGCTCTCGCTGCGCAAGGGCACGACGCTCACCAAGGAAATGTTCCTCAACCACCTGTACGGCGGGATGGACGAGCCCGAGCTCAAGATCATCGACGTGTTCATATGCAAGCTTCGCAAGAAGCTGAGCATGGCGACCGACGGCGAGAACTATATCGAGACCGTGTGGGGCCGCGGCTATGTGCTGCGCGAGCCCGACGAAGTGCAGGACGGCGAAGCCAAGGTCGCCTGATCGGCCCGGATCAAAAGGGGAAAAGGGGCAGCGGGCCGCGTTTCCGGGCAGGGAAACGCGGCCCCTTTGCTGTTTGACCGGTTCCAGCAACCCGACCCCAATGGCGCGATCCTATAGCTGTCCCGATACGGGACGAGCAGCCGATTCCGCCAATCTCCAACCCACCAAATCATGTACATTGCATTTACGTAATCCTTTAAAGATGCTATTGATTCGCATAACGAGCAGCATCGTCGGGGGGTATACGGATGCGGGGGATTATCGTTCGGGCGTTTGGCGCCGGTTTCGCTGTGGCGTTTTCGTTGGGCATCGCGTCGCCGGCACTGGCGCAGCTGAATGCGATGCAGCAACTTGGCAAGGATCTGTTCTTCGACGAGTCACTATCGCATGGCGGCAACCAGTCCTGCGCTTCGTGCCACTCGCCGACCAGTGGATTCGCCGATCCGCGGACCGGCTCACCGACGTCGGCTGGCAGCGACCCGACCCTGTTCGGCAACCGCAATGCGCCGAGCGCGATGTACATGGCGTACAGCCCGACATTTCATTACGATGCCGACGAGGGACTGTATATCGGCGGCCAATTCTATGATGGCCGCGCCGCTACGCTCGAGGAACAGGCCGCGCAGCCGTTCCTCAATCCGAGCGAAATGGGCAACGTCGACATCTACGACGTGATTTCCAAGGTGCAGTCGGGCGCACACGCCAATTCGTTCAAGGCAGTGTTCGGCGCCAATGCCTTCGACGATCCCAATACGGCATACGCAAATCTGACGCATGCGATCGCCGAATTCGAGCGGACGCCCGAGCTCTCGCCGTTCAGCTCGAAATATGACGCCGTTCTCAACGGCAAGGCTTCGCTGAGCGCCGCCGAATCGCGCGGTCTCGAGGTCTTCAACGATCCGATGAAAGGCAATTGCGCCGCCTGTCACCTGAGCGACGTCGCGCCCGATGGCACGCATCCGCTGTTCACTGACTTCACCTACGATAACATCGGTATTCCAAAGAACTACCAGAGCGAGTTCCTGAGCAATCCGCACAATCCTGACGGGAATGCGTTCGTCGATCTCGGTCTTGGCGCAATCGTCGGCGACCCGGATCTCTACGGTGCGTTCAAAGTGACGACGCTGCGCAACCTCGAACTGACCGCGCCCTATGGGCACAATGGCTATTTCGCCAGCCTCGACCAGATCGTCGATTTCTATGCGACGCGCGACGTCAAGCCGCTCTGTGCCGACCCGGCGACGACGGCTGCCGACGCCATGCTCCAGGGTTGCTGGCCGATGTCGGAAATGCCCGACACGGTGAACCACGACGAGCTCGGCAATCTGCCGCTCACCGCCGGAGACAAGTCCGATCTCATTGCCTTCCTCAGGACGCTGACCGACGGCTATGTCTCCGCCGTGCCCGAACCCAGCACCTGGATGCTGCTGATCGCAGGCTTCGGCATGATGGGCGCCTCGCTCCGCCGCGTACGCCGCCGGGCCGCGGCGGCGAACTGAACATGACACGGCGGCGGGCAGCGCCCGTCGCCGATGGGTGCTCCAACATTGCAAGTCGTTCTCGAACGGCAGCCGCGACCGAGATCGATTACTGGCGTCCGTGGTGAGGAACCAGACAACCTCGGCGATGGGTTCGGCCTTCGCAACCCGCACGACCGAATGCGACGCGAGGCCCTTGCGCATCGCGTTTCGATCGACTTGCCGCTGCGCACGCCCCGCGATGCCCCAATCGAAGCGCTCCACTGGCGCGTTGCGCGCGACGGTTTCCCTCGTTCGCGGTCGCCGCTATGATTTGCACGGCTTGGCGTGATCTTCAAATCATGCGACAATTGTCCGACAAATGGAAAGTGGCCGTATGGGAGAAAATGACGTGGCGGGTAAAATGCGCGGACCGCTAGCCGCAATGATGCTCGCCGCGGCCGTCGTCGCGCCGGCGATCGTGCACGCGCAAGCGGCAACGACGGCCGATTCGGAAGTCGTCGTCACCGGAATGCGCTCGAAGCTCAGCAACTGGCGGCAGGCGGAGACGAGCCATGTCGTCCTACTAAGCGACGGAAGCGAAGCGGAAGTCGTGCGGCTGGCGCGCAACCTCGAACGCCTGCATTTCCTGCTGTCGAACCTGATCGGCGTCGATGCTGCCGACAAGGACACGGTCCAACTCCAGGTCACGCTGATCGGCGAGGTCGTGCAATTCGAGCAAATGAACCTGCGCAACCTTCGCTGGCAACAAGGGCCGTTCAACGACCTGTTCCGGATCGGTCGCTATTACGACCCACGCGAAGACGGTCCGGTGATGGCTAGCACGCGTGTCGACCAGCGCGTGGTGGTCGAGCATACGACGGTGAATGCCGCCTCGGTCCAAGGCCTTCTGGGCTCGATGGCGCTGGGCTCATCGGATCCGGCGATCGCCGCCGGGCTACAGGCGACGATCGGAAATATCGCCTCGGCAGGAATCAAGGACGCCGACCTAGCGCCGACGTTCGGCGAGAAGGCGATGTTGGTCACTGCCGAAAACCTGCTGTACGCCGGCTATGCCCAGCATTTTCTGATGACCTATTTTCCGGCGGCCTATCCGCGATGGTATCTCGACGGTTTCGGCCAGGTCTTTTCCACCTTTACCGTCGACCCCCAGAACAGGATCGAATTCGGCCGCGCGCCGAACGGCGCCCGCAATGTGATGGACGAATTCGGCGCGTTCCCGATCAAGGACGTGCTCAACGACGCCTATCTCCATGCAAAACCGGGGCGCACGCGCTGGACGCCGGTCCACGCCTGGATGCTCACGCATTTCCTGTTGTTCTCGGACAAGCGGCGGCCTCAGCTCAACCAATATCTCGCGGCGCGTGCCCGCGGCGAGAGCGCGGAGCAGGCAGCAATGCTGTTCGGCGATCCGGCGCAGCTGGGTGCCGAGTTGCGGACCTATTATGCCGGCCGCAAGCCCTATCTCCAGATCAGCTATGACGAATCCGCGATCGAGCAGCCGATCGTCCGACGCCTGCGCGAGAGCGAAGCTGCGTTCGTCAAGGGACGGCTCGAACTCGGGACGCGAGTGGTGATCCCGCCGGCTCCGCCGGCCGATACCGCACCTGCAACGGCCAAGGCGATGACCAAGGCACGCGACGAAGCGCTTGCGCAGCGGGCACGCTGGCTCGAAGGGCTGCGCCGCGACGCCGCGCGATGGTCCCGCGAACCCGGAGCGCAACTGCTGCTCGCCGAGGCGGAATGCCGCAGCGGCAATGCCGCGGAGTGCAGCGCGGCGGCCGCGCGCGCCGAGGCAATCGCCCCCGCCGACCCGCGCGCGCTGGTTTGGAAGGGCACGGCGATGGTCATGCAGGCCGTCGGCAAGCCGGAAACCGAGCGCGCGCAGCTGGTCGCCGAAGCGCGCAAGCTGATCCTGAAGGCAAACCAGCTCGATCACGGCGCAGTCGGGCCGCTGCTCGCCTTCTACCGCAGTTTCGAAACCGTCGGCGAGCCGGCCAGCGACAATGCCGTGGAGGCGCTTGCGCAGGCAGTGGCCGACGTTCCGGCAGCGCCCGTCACGCGACTGGAACTGGCGAGCGCGCTGGTCACAAAAGGTAAGCCGGAGGCCGCGCGCAAAGTCATTTTGCCCGTCGCCATGGGTGCCCATGATTCGCCCGAACGGCCGCGGGCCGAAACGCTGTTCCGCAGCATCAGCCAGTCCCCTGCAGGTCCGGCCACTCCCGCCAACCCTGCGCCATGAAGTGAAGCGGGCGCCGCCGGGCCGCGCTCGCGCCCGCGGCGGCCGCCCGTCGCGAGATCGGCGCGTCCCAATGAACCGGCGCGCATGCCGTCGAGACAGCGCAGCCAGGTTTCGCGGTGCCAACCGGACCGCGTACGACCATTGCGCGCTTGACGCTTGCGCGTCGCACATTACTCCGACAAATCACGCCTCCGCGCACCACCTTCCTTCGAGGGGAGATCATGAGAATTATCCTGAGCTTGCTGGCAGCCGCTGCCTTGATCCCCGCCCCGATTGCCGCGGCCGCGCCGCTCCACGCGACGGCGACGGTCGACGTGCGCGCCGCCGGGGTTCGCATCGCGCCTGAAATCTACGGTCAATTCTCGGAACAGCTCGGCGACGGTATCACCGGGGGAATCTGGGTCGGCGAGGATTCGTCCATCCCCAACATTCGCGGCTTTCGCACCGACGTGCTCGAAGCGCTGAAAGAACTGCGCGTTCCCGTGCTGCGCTGGCCCGGTGGCTGTTATGCGGACACTTATCACTGGCGCGACGGCATCGGCCCGCGCGCGCAGCGCCCGATCACGCTCAACAAATGGTGGGGCAACAACGAGGAGCACAACGGCTTCGGCACGCATGAATATTTCGATTTCGCCGAGCTGATCGGCGCCAAGACCTTCCTGAGCGTCAACCTGGGGACAGGCACGGCGGGCGAAGCGAAGGACTGGGTCGAATATGTCACCTCGCCCTCGCATTCCGCACTGGCGCAGCTTCGCCGGACGAACGGCCGCGAGCGGCCATGGACGATCGATTATGTGGGACTCGGCAACGAGTTCTGGGGCTGCGGCGGAAATCTGACGGCCGCGCAATATGCGCCGGTGATGCGCCAATTCGGCACCTTCCTGCAGCAGGACCATGGGCCGCAGCTCGTCTCGGTCGGTCCGTCGGCCGATGATTATGGCTGGACCGAGGAAATCATGAAGTCGCACGGTCGGTTCGACCAGCTGTCGCTCCACTATTATACACTTCCGACCGCCGACTGGTCGCATAAGGGTGCCGCGACCGGCTTCACCACCGCAGAATGGTTCGCGACGTTCGCGCAGACGCGGCGGATCGAGGAAATGATCACACGCCATTCGGCGATCATGGACAAGAGCGATCCCGGCAAGAAGGTCGGCCTGGCGGTCGACGAATGGGGGACCTGGTACGACACGCCCCCCGGCGCGCCGGCGTTGCGGCAGGAGAACACCCTGCGCGACGCGCTGGTCGCCGCGACCAACTTCAACATCTTCCATCGCCATGCCGATCGGGTGCGCATGACCAATATCGCGCAGACCGTGAATGTGCTGCAGGCGATGATCCTGACCGACGGAGCGCGGATGGTGCGCACGCCGACCTATCATGCGTTCTGGATGTACCGGCCCTTCCAGGGGGCCGCCATGCTGCCGGTGACCGTCGACAGCCCGATGGAGGCGGCAGGCGCGAACAAGCTTCCCGCAGTCGACGTGACTGCGGCGCGCGCCACCGAAGGCACGCTCGAGCTCGCCCTCGTCAACATCGATCCCGACCAGGCCGCCGACGTCGATCTCGACATCGCGGGGAGTGCCGCGCCGAAGATCGTCGGTCAGATCCTCACCGGACCGAAGATGGATTCGCGCAACGCCTTCGGCACGGCGGAGCAGGTGCGGCCGGAGCCGTTCACGCGTGCGACCTGGAGCAATGGTAAGCTGCACGTGAGCATGCCCGCCAAGTCGATCGTCGTCCTGGCCGTCAAATAATCAGCATCCCAGTGTCGAGGGCGTCATGGATCTAACCCGCAGACAATTGCTCGCCGCCGCGCCGGCGGCGGGTCTCGTGACCGCCACGTCGCGCGCCGCGGTGGGTGCGCCGGGACCCTTCGCGCCCAGCTGGGAATCGTTCGCCGCGCACTATCGCGTCCCCGACTGGTTCCGCGACGCGAAATTCGGAATCTGGGCGCATTGGGGACCGCAATGCCAACCCGAATGGGGCGACTGGTACGCGCGACTGCTCTATGCGCCCGATCGGCCCGAATGGATGAAGGGCGAAACCGCCTATGAGCATCACCTCAAACATTACGGCCACCCCAGTCGCACCGGATTTCTCGACATCATCGGCCAGTGGAAGGCCCAGAACTGGCGGCCGGAGGAGTTGATCCGGCGCTATGCCAAGGCCGGCGCGCGCTATTTCTTCGCGATGTCGTCCCACCACGACAATTTCGACAATTTCGCGAGCGTCCATCACCAATGGAACTCGACTCGCGTCGGTCCAAAGAAGGACATCCTCGGCGGCTGGGCACCGGTGGTCCGTGCGGCGGGGCTGAAGTTCGGCGTCTCCAACCATTCCAGCCATGCCTGGCACTGGTACCAGACCGCCTATGGCTATGATGCCGAGGGCCCGCTCCGGGGGCATCGCTACGACGCCTATTGGCTGCGCAAGCAGCACGGCCGCGGCAAGTTCTGGGAAGGGCTCGACCCGCAGCAGCTCTACACCGGCGCCTATCGCGATTTCGTGCCGCCGGACGGGATCACCACCAACGCCGCGATGGCCGCGTGGCACGGACCGCGCGATGGCGAATGGATCGAGACGCCGCCACCGCACAATCCCGGCTTCGTGCGCAACTGGCTGCTCCGCCAGAACCAGCTCGTCGACGACTATAAACCCGACCTCGTCTATTTCGATGATAGCGGATTGCCTCTGGGGCAGGCGGGGCTCGAGGCCACGGCGCATTATTACAACAGCGCGTTGCGGCGGCATGGCGAGATGAATGTCGTGCTGTTCGGAAAGAAGCTCGAAGGGATCCAGCGCCGCGCGATCGTCGAAGACGTCGAGCGCGGCGTGCTCGACGAGATTCGCCCGGAGCCGTGGCAGACCGACACCTGTATCGGCAGCTGGCACTATTCGCGCCAGCTCTATCACGACAACGGATACAAGCAGCCGAAGCTGGTGATTCAGATGTTGAGCGACATCGTCTCCAAGAACGGCAATCTGCTGCTCAACGTGCCGGTGCGGGGCGACGGTACGATCGACGAGAAGGAGGAAGCGATCGTCGACGGGATCGCCGTCTGGACTGCGCGCAACGGCGAAGCGATCTTCGGAACCCGGCCCTGGCGGAAATTCGGTGAAGGCCCGACACTGCCCCCGCCGCCGGGCATGTTCTCGGAGGGAAAGCTCAAGCCGTTCACTGCCGAAGACGTTCGCTTCACGAAGAAAGGCGATGCGCTCTATGCGATCTTCCTCGATTGGCCGCAGGCCGAGAGCGCGATCCGTTCGCTCGGCGGAACGGCGCTACCCGAAGCCGCAATCGAGCGCGTCGATCTGCTCGGCGGCCCCGAGGTGCAATTCCGGCGCGACGCCGATGCGCTTCGCCTGACGCTTCCCCCGCCCCAGGACGGCGCGTTCGTGCCTACCCTGCGCATTCGCGGACGCGGTTTGAGCTGAGGACTCATGAAAACGGCCGCGCCTGAACAAGGGCGCGGCCGTCGATGTGCGAGCTTTGGCGATCAGTCGGCCGCTTGCGACTTGGCCGTTTTCTTCACTTCGCCCTTGCCCTTCCCCGAAACGAGCACGTCGCCCGATCCGGTGAAGTTGCTCGCAGGCAGCGTCGCCGTGCGATCGCCGACCTGCATGACGACTTGCTCGACCTCGCCGCGGCTGGTCGTGCGCAGCTCGCGAACGGTACCGATGACCTTCCCGCGCGCATCCGTCACTGCCATTCCCGGCGCGACATCGAAAGCGCCCGCACCATTCGCCGCCGCGCTGCCGGCCGCGGCGAGCGAACCGGTGCCCGCGGAAAGCGCCCCCGAACCGGCAGCTGACGCATCGGCGGCCGCCGAGCCGGCGTAGCCGCGCGCGGATCCGAGCGTCGAATGCGTCGTGCCGAGTGCCTGGCTGCCCGCGCCCCGCCCCGTCGCGACGGCCTGACTGCCGCGGTCGCGTGCCGCACCGACGACTTCGCTGCCCGCGCCGCGCGCCGTGCCGACTGCCTGGCGGCTCGTGCTGCGCACGGCATCGGTGCCGACCAGCTGCGCGTCGAGGCTGCCATTGCCCGAGCCTGCAGCGTTGGCGCTACCGCCGAGCGAGCGGTCGCCGAGCGTGGTCGCGCCATCGAGCGCGGAATCGGTCGAGCCGCTGCCGGAAGCATGTGCCTTGCCGCTGCGCCGATCGACGTGCTGGTCGGCGTGAGCGGAGTTGCGTGTACGGCCTGTCGTCGCGGCGGTGGTTTCCGGAACGCGGTTCAGCGTCGACTCGAGGTCGCCATGGCCGCCAAAGCCGCCGCCGAGCGTGCCACCGGCGCCGCCGAGTCCGCCGAGCCCACCGCCGAGCGTGCCGCCCAGCCCACCCCCGAGCATGCCGCCACCGCTGCCGCCGAGCAGTTGCGCGGAGGCGGGGCTCGCCGCGAGCAGTGCGAGGGCTGCGGCACCGAACAGGAACTTGGTCATCGTAGCTTCTCCTTTGCAAATCGATGCTCGGAGAACGGATCGCCCTTCGCGTTTAATCCCGGGGCCTGGAAAATTATTTCGGAGGCGTGCGGCAATCGCCGCAGACCAGCCCGCGACCGTAGCGCGGACCAAGCCTGCGCGCCTGACGATCGACCGCGGCCAGCGCCGCCGCGGCGCCACCCGGTACCGGCGCCGGATAGACGGCGAGGATCGTCGCCGCGGCGAGCGGCGCTGCGAACGACGTGCCGCGCACCCGAACGGCCGTACCGGCCGCGTCGGCGGCGAGCATGTCCGCTCCCGGCGCGGCGTAGTCGAGATGCGTCGCGCGTCCCGCCTCGATCAGCACGCGGCCGCGCGCATCGACGCCGGTGACCGCAACGACGCCGGGATAGGAAGCCGGGTAGCTCGGCGGCGCGGCGGGACCGTCGTTGCCCACTGCGGCGACCACGATCGTACCGCGCGCCTGCGCCGCGGCGATCACGCGCG
>Ga0105248_10002396_pt1 | contig 20833 bp, 38 predicted proteins | sample KBSS34metaG_FD_81524 | JGI IMG/M metagenome (GOLD analysis project Ga0105248, IMG submission 81524) | Switchgrass rhizosphere microbial communities from Kellogg Biological Station, Michigan, USA - KBS S3-4 metaG | ecosystem: Host-associated > Plants > Roots > Rhizosphere > Soil | place...
ATCTTCAACAGCACGCCAGTGTGCGTCACTCCCTCGTAATCCTTCACCCAGATGTTTGTATTCGGAAGACTGAAGCAATGGGCGGCTGTCAGAACATGGGAAGCCGTGACATACGTTCCGCTACACCCTCCCCGCGTAAACCGAACATTCCCATCTTCATCTGTCTGGAACATCTTAATGACAATCCTAACGGATGTGGTAAGGACTCTCTGTGTCTCTGGGATGCTCAACACCTGAGTTTTAGGCCCAAACAGTGTCAACAGCAGTAATGAGTAAATGGACAGAAGCATTATTTTGTCTCCTTTTTTGGCAACAATTCAGTGTCCCATTTTCCGCAATCTAGGCTCTTACAACGTACCCGCTGGACAATCGTCTTTCCAGACTTGTCATACCCCCGTCTCTGGGTTTCAGACCCACAAAGCTTACATCTTGAGGGGGAGAGATACAGCCGGGGCATGTTCTTAGGGCCATAAGGCTTCAGTCGTTCATAAAGCTCTTCTGTACTCAAGACGTCTCCGATGTTATACCCCTTCATCTCATCCCAAGCGGCTTTGTCTCCATTCAAACAGCCTTTCCATAATTCCATCCCTGGATATTTAGGATGAGATGTCTTTTGATACTTCTTACACAACGTCTTTGTAAGATATTCCAGTTTATTCGATGTAAAGTCAGCCGCATGTTTAGCCAATAGGTAGGTGTCAATGTGGCGGTATGGCTTAGGCGGCTTCATTCCATAATGGATAAACCGGGCATTCAGCCGTTTAGAGTCAAAGCTCTTGCCATTCTGGGTAATGACGACATCGGCCTCGTCTAACAGCTTCCAGATGCCTTTCAACAATGACCGTTCTGACATATTCCGGCGGTCTTGATACATCACCGGGGCTTCCCCAAGCCATTTGGCTCCCCAGGCGGCTATACTGGAGTCGTCTTTAATCTGATTTAGCCCAATGTTCTGATCTTTAAGCCCCCACACATATGCGACAATGGGGAATGTCTCGATGTCAAAGACAAGTGTTTTAGCGTCCATTATTCCACCTCAACCCTTAAATAGTTTAATAACTTTAATGCTGATTCGTAATCGTGACGCCCGACAATAAACTTGTTGCAACGATAACAGAGAAGTCCCCGGAGTTTCCCGGTTTTGTGATTATGGTCGAGGCTGAGACGCTTAGAAAAAGACATTTCCGCTTTATTGCATATGGCACAACAACCCCCTTGTTTCTCTAGGAATACCGCCCTTTCTTTCTCAAATGGTTTACTACTCCACTTCGGTTTCTTAGCCCGTTTCTTTTTCTTCATTTTTCCTTTGGCAGAAGAGACATTTATTTTTAGTGTCAATCAAAGTCCAGCCGTGTTGCCAACAATAGCCCCAGTCTTCTCCACTCGTCACTTTCCCTCTCCTGTTGTAAGACTGTCGTACCTAGGCTCCCGCTTCTTGGCCTTTCGCTTCTCTTCCCGCCGGATGTCCGTGTCTGACCGGCCCCAGTAGTATTCCAGTGTGAGGATAACAGCAATATAGGCTTCTAACAACGTGTCAATCCAGTGTGGAATGTTCTTTCTCCGATGTTATGACTTCATCCGTACACCGAAACTTAAAGAAGCTCTTATTCGGGCATCTAAGGGTAAGCGTCATCTCCCGCTTCCCTGTATAGGGGTCAAATGTGTCTAATGGCTTAACCTTCCGCTGGAGCTTAGAGCCGCAATCGCTACAGAACCGTTTAATCATCTTACCTCAGCCCAATTAGGGCCTATCTTTGCATCCACAACCAAAGGCACTATAAGTTTAACCGCCTTTTCCATATCTTCCACGACTATCTGTAAATCATGTCCAATGTCCGGGGACTCGAATACAAGCTGGTCATACACCTGGATCAGAAGCCCTGCTTGGGCAGACAACCGGGAGTCTGTGTGTACGGCTATCATACCTAGCTTCATTACTTCTGCCGCAGATCCCTGCGTAATGTTATTGATAAGCTGACGCTCCGCGCTTTCTCGTCTCCAACTATTCCCAGACTCCATGTCTTCAATCCGTATTCGTCTTCCAAGCAGGGTAGTACAAAAACCTGATCGTTTAGAATCAAATATAAGTCCGTCTTGCCATCTTCTAAGTGTAGGGAACAATCCCCACCAGTTGTTGATTTCATTTTGGGCCTCTTTGTCACTACATTTCAATTGCTGGGCTACGCTCTTAAATGTAGCCCTATAGCCTACGGACAGATTAAGTATTTTGGCCCTGTCGCGCGAAATTCCGAGTTTATTAGCTGTAAACTGGTGGAAGTCAACTCCGTCGTTAAACAAAGCACACAAAGCCGGGTCTTTTGATAGGTGAGCCATGACTCGGGGCTCAATCGCAGAATAGTCACAGTCTCCGAGAAGCATTCCCTCCCGAGGTATGAACATCCGTCGCACGAGTTTTCCATTATCGCTCCGTTTCGGTATCTGTAACAGATTCGGATTAGAACAGCTTGGACGTCCCGTCCTAGTGCCTACTTGGTTGAAGAACGGGTGGACGTATTCTTCATTTCGTTCTAAATACGGATAGCAAAAGCCCTCTAAAAGCGTAGCTAATTCACTATATTGTCCCATCTTTTGCACTAATGGGAGATGCCCGTATCGGCTAAAAAGGGTCGAATTCTTTGCTGTACTGGGCTTCCCCTTCAATATAGGCTCAATTCCTTTGAGTTTTAAGGCCTTTAAAAGCTGAGGGGGACTGTTTAGGTTGATCGGCCCTAATTCGTTGAGAATAGCCTCTTTAATAGGCCTCTGCTGGGCTTCTAGCTTGTCTTTCAATTCACGGAGATAGGGCAGATCCACTCTAATGCCCCTTGTTTCCATAGCTTTGAAGACGCCTGCCGCTGGAAGCTCTACAGTGTGAAAATAGTCTAAAGCAGGTGTTTCAAGGGCCTTGTACTGAGAGCCCTGACCTTTAATCTGCTTTAGATAAAGCTGATGTGTCGCGTAACAATCCAGAGCGTTGTAAAGCTGTACTAATTTAGGTGGTTGTCTGTCCAGCAGTACCCTTTCCGCTTTAAGACCCCTTTTCCCGACAATATCATCATATGAGGGGTACTCAATTCCCAACTCCCGCCGGGCCATATCTTTAAGACCGTATGCTTTGAGGGACGAATCAAGAATATGCCCCATAAGCATTGTATCCCAGAATAATCCCCCGTCGGATACGTTAAAACCCCATTCCCGTAGACTACTGATGTCTGAGAGTCCATTATGGGCAATCAGAGCCAGGGAGAGAAAAGCAGTACGACTAACAACACTAGGATCGGATATCCAATAATGAGTGTTGCTACTCCCCAGATACACACCGATGCCAACGAATCCCCCGGCCTCGTCATGCTCCACATCACAAGCCACAGGTTCCGTAATATCTGAAGGTAACGGCTCATTTACGACGCTCCTAATTCCAAAAGTGGTGAGTAAGGTCTCGAAGGTATTGATTTGCTCTCTTTGCTTGTCTGTAAGAGGCGACAATAACCCAGATGGATATGTATACTCCATACGCTCCTCCAATCACCCCAATACTGAATATGATGCTGAGGAAGTAGAACAGAATAAGCAGGACGGTTTTAATCATTAGAATCTTTCTCCGTCTCACTTTCGCAAGGGCCGTATAAGGAATTGTCCCCCGCCGCATCTGTAGCTCCGCAATAGACACAAATGGAGTCATAGAAAGAAGAATCTGAGAATCTAATTTTGTGTCTTGGATTTATGATATTCATACGTCCGGCTCCATCTTCGAGATATCGGCCTCCGGCCTCATGGAAGCTATGCGGTCTGCGATAATTTTCTCAGCCCGTGCTTGCGCTGATAAAGCGTCCTGTGGGGTCATTTAAATCCATCCTTGAGTTAGTGAAGCGATTTCTTCTCGTTGGCCTTTTGCATAACATTCGTCACATTCATAAAGGGGGAATTTAAGAAACTGCTTACAATAAGCACATCTATTTTGATATTTCTTTCGTGTCACCTATTCCCCCTCCCCATTGTGAGCCCATTGCTTCAGCGATACCTAAATACGTTCTGCTTCTATTCTTCCACCGGTCTGGGCCAGGCGGTTCTTTATGCACGGCTGCAACTCTGCCGGTGACGATATTGGTCGGTTTAAGTTTGGGTAGATTTTTCAACCAAAGACACGTCGCTTTAGTCTCCCCCTGCCCAAACATCCACGGCTGAATAATCTGATCCGGCTTACGAATTTTGCTGGATATCACTGATATTGGATTTTCGATAGCTATTCTTTTTACTGGTGCATCCATGAGGAGGCGCACAAATTGAAGGGCCTCGATTTGCTCTCTCTCTACTTTTGAACCAGCGGGCGCCGCTTACCGCCAAGAACGTACACGGCGGATGCGCAACCATCAGGTCCCATCCACCCATGTCCAATACTTCTCGAATATCCTTTTGGTAATGCGGTCCGGGCACTTCTGTTGGTAAAAGGTCGCAGGAATAAGCATCATGGCCGCGTTTTATAAACGCATCCCGCACTCTCCCACTAAATTCACATGCGACCAGTACTTTCATGATTTCTTTGTAAACCTTTCAATCAGCGCAGCCATCGCGCCGGCTTTTGGGCGGTTATCAATCAACTGGTTTGTCTCTTTGGCATCGATCAGAATGAGTAAGCACGCGATCGCATGACCCAGGTGGGGAATGCCGCTATCTTGGGCATTTTCCTCGCCGTCCTGGTACGACAGAATGTGGCGCATACACGCTTCCAGATAAATCATCGCCCAGCCGTTTTTCGCCATACTTTCAACAAATCAGGTAAAATTCCATTCAAGTTGACGTTTTGATTTTCTTGCATCAATACGAAACTACCAATAGATTCCGCCGCTTCCAAGCGAGGCTTTAACTTCTCCAGCTCTAGAACTGTGACTGTTAAGCTGTGATGAGCTTTCTTAACTTCAGCCTCGCATTCACGAAGACGGGCTTCTGAGTCTTCCAGCCGGGCGAGGAGGGCTTCAATTAGGTCATATGCTTCATTCACATCCCACGCAGTAGGGAAATTGAAGTAGTTGTATTTCTGCTTCATCTCTTTCAACCGCTTCAGGTCACTATCGGAAAAAGACATTCTACACCCCTTTCGGTCTGTCATCCGTCCCTTTGCCTTCTAAATGCCATTGAAGCAGAATCAGAGCATCATACACCAAATGGGCCAAAGGATGATATCCAGATTCTTCGTCTTTGTCTTTGCCTCGGATAAAGTCTATGAGATGCCTGGACATACTCCCACAAAACCGCATCCATTCGGCCCCGCCTCTCCAATTGCCTTGGCTATACTTCTTAGCCCCATAGTCTCCCACCCGGGCCACTTCATCTAAGCCTTTCATGCTGAGAATCCATTGGAGCCCGAGCTTGTCCCCATCATAATGCTTTGCTTCACTTGGCTTTGATTCGGGCGGCAGTATTAAATCCTTTAATGGGGTATGTATATACGCCTGTCGTAATTGTGCCTGTGCCGCTACGTCACATTCGTCACAATCGCCATATCTACACATTATTCTTCTGCTCCTGTCTTCAATAGATCCCGTATTTCTTCCAATAGGAGTATAACAGCTTTTTCGTACTCTGTCAAGACCTTAAATTGCTCGAATTTCATGATCTCCGATCCTCTTTCCAAGTCTTTTCCCGATGGCAATTAGAACAAAGAAGTTGACACTTTTTAAGCTCTGCTAAAATGAGCGGTCTTTTATAGCGGTGTTTCCAATCAGTTGCCAATATACGTCTTGATTTAGTTTTTGGGTCTATATGGTCAAAATCAAGGGCTCCACCAAAACTATTATAACCACAGCGAAAACATCCTTGTTTTTCTTTCCATTGAGAGAACTTCTTTTGTAGCCGTTTTCTAGTCTGCCTGTTGTTTTCTAGGCGGGTTATAGTCACACACGCTTTAGAACAATAGAATTTCCCGGGTTTGCGGTTTTTCACTACTGTTTTACAGCGTTTACAAAGTATGGGATTTTCTTTTTTAATGCGTTTAAAGTATTTTTGTCTTTGTCGTTTGGCAATTATCGGATGTAGTATGGGCCAAGAAGCTGACCGGCATTTCGACGAACAAAACCTCCTAAATCTCTGCAATGTATATGTAAATATCTTTTTACAGAAAAAACACCGCTTAGTCATTAGTCGGCTTTTGGATCGAGACAGTTATATACTTCACCGTGTTGGGCCATTTTGAGGTTTTCATATGGCCCTGCCACTCTACGGTAAGCCTCTAATTTAGCGCATTCCAGAGCCCCCATAAACTCATTAATGGTCGCGTAGCTAAGTCCCTTCATTGCCACAAAGTCATTCAGTAATTTGGAGATTTGATAATTCAATTCCCCACCCTTCAAGGCCTTCCGTCCTGAATCTAGGCTTGCTCTTACTCCATTATCCAAATACGGCACGTTATTCATCCCCCTTATTAAGCTCTGATACAGCCCTTTCGATCATATAGATGTCAAACCCCAAGAGGAGTCCAGCCCCTACCATCCAGGGAACATCCCCTTGGAAGGCAAATATCAGACCCGTGACAAAGGCTGTCACCGCTAAGATAATCCAGAAATACACTCTCTCCATTACTTCCTCCTTTGAAGCCAATAAGCTACTGGGTGGACAGGCCAACCCAACGCCCTGCCTATGTATATCTCTAGACTAGCCCCACGGCTTTTCTTCCAGCCAGGGAGGGTAGCGACCCCATTACATTTCATCTCTTCCCGTATGTCCCTGCGGAGACATTCTTCCCATGTACTCCGGGGCTCTCCGATGTCTAGCTCTGCCGGATTGATAACGACGTACCCCCGCTTCCGAAGGGCTAAGGCGGCTTTCATAAATGCCGGGAAATTCTTATTAACGTACCCCGTCATAGGGCCGCTGAGGTATAGAGTTTTACGCGGCATCTGCTTTAACCTCTAACCCCGACCCTGCCACAGTCTCGGCTATCCGCTTCTCTGCTACCTTGAAGTATTCAGGATCTTTTTCTATGCCGATAAAGTTACGATTGAGACGCTTACAAGCAACGCCCGTTGTACCTGAACCCATACAATTATCTAAAACAGTCATGCCTTCTGTTGTATATGTCTTAATCAGGTATTCCATAAGGGCTACTGGCTTTTGCGTCGGGTGTAAACTGCCGTGGTTATCATTTGATATTTTAATTACACTTCGGGGGTATCTTACCCCGTCATTTACTGCTATCTGACCTACTCGATCAAATTTCCCATAATTTTTACCGTCTCCATTAGTTACCGCTTTTTTTGTATAGGGTTTTCCAATTTCCATTTGAGGTACGTATGTGGGCAAACAAGCATAAAAAACGGCTATATCTTCGTGGGCTTGGAGGGGCATACGCTTAGCGTTCAAAAAACCTCCGGCTTTTGTTTTTTCCCAAATCAATGAATATCTGTAAAAATCTGTTGCTGACAAAATCAAACGGGCTGTAAATAGTCCTTGCCCGGTTAGCACGATACAACCATTAGCTTTTATAAGCCGTCTATATAGTTTCCATAAAGCCCCTAAAGGAATAATTGAATCCCATTTATTCTGCGTAGTACCGTAAGGCAAGTCACACAGGATTAGATCAATAGAGTAGTCTGGAATAATGTTTTCCATAATCTCTAGACAATCGGCATTGAATAAGTCAATCTCAGGAGTCATATAGTATAGCCGTCATAATCAGGGCAAACGTTATGTCTAAGCGTATCCAGGTAGGCCTCGACCGGCTTTCCTATGCTGAAGGCTATCCTAGATGGAATGTCGTTATAAGGAGCTATGACAGTCAATTCCACCATCTCTTTATCCTTAAACTCTTCCCCGCAGATGTAGCACACTCTTTTCATATTTCCTCAAAATGCCAATGGGGGTATTTCTTTAACATGAAATTCAGCATACCCTTCGTCCCGCTGTCGTTCTTATCCAACACGCCTACAATCTCAGAGCCCTCTGGTGTAACCCGTTCCTCAGACAATAGCAGGACACGGCTAGACCCTTGTTCAATAGCTCCTGCGCCCTTAATCATAGACATCCTAGGGGCTATCCGTTTCCCATCTTCCACCCAATCTGCACTCCTGTTAAGCTGGGCCATGACAATCCCCTGACACTTATATTGCCGTTGTAAGAAGTTACAGCCTTTCATAAACTCTGCAAGCGGTTTGACATCCTCAGCGACATGATTGATGTGGTCGAATATGAATACATCGGGGGAGACTTGCTTTATTGCCTCTTCAACTTGGCTAATGCCTGGCGTAAATCCGTCGCACACAGTGAAAGACAAAGACGTAAAGTTTGTAATTCCTTTCCCAAGGGGCTGAAACCTATCCCAAATTTCAGTATACGGGGTTTCTGTTGAAAAGTAGAGAACGCTCTTTCCTGCCTCTGTAAGGCTTCGACTGATTGCAAGAGAGAAGTTAGTCTTTCCTGTACCTGTTCGCGCGGCGACAGTGAGGACGCGGGAGCTTTTGAGCCCGGCTTGGAACATCCCGTCCAACTTGAGGAAGCCGGTTGATAGCTCTGTTCCCCTATCCAATTGCTGTTTGCTGTCCATGTAGTGTTTGAGGCTGTCTGGATTGGTCGGACTGTGTAATATGAGGCCTTGTCTTGTATTGCTTGATTCCCCCAATCCGTCATATATTTCTCGTACTCTCGGCTCATATCTTCCCCAGACGTTGCTGATTTTGTCTTCAAGGTGTCCGGGTGTTGCCCCTGCTCTTTCAGCGTGAGGCTGTATAAGGAGTGATACCACTTCCCGGCTAACACCCAAGTTGCGGAAATAGCTACACACACGAAAAAGAGTGTCATCAATGTTTCCATTTGTCATCCTCTCAAGGTCTGTTTTAACCCAGTCCGGGTCTTTCCGTTCTTCACCATCTGTCTTTGTAACCGCAGTCCCAACATCCTGCAGGGCAAGTGGGAATGCCGGTAACTTTAAAGTCATCTTGTTTAACCACCGATACTGCTTTCCGTTTGGGTGGACGCTTGGAGGCAAGACTTGATAATTGCCGTCTCCTCGAATGTCTAAGCCGGGATGTTTTCTTACTGTTCCGGTTACGTTTGTTCCTGGGTGAGCGTAGCATAAATTTCTACCATTCCCCGTTAAGAATTCCAATGGCGACCTGAGCCCAAGACTTCGTGCGGAAGCGAGGCCTTCCGGCCCGTCTAAATCTATTGTACACACTCCTGAGATGCTTCCGGTAACGATCCCTAAGTTCATAGAGGGCCAGCGCGAGATCCACTCTTGTACCAATTCGGGGGTTGGCCTTACGCTTTGGAATTCTTCCCATTTTATCTTGGGTGTCTTGCCTATTTTGTGGGGCCTGAGATGAGCCCCCCAAGGCGTGTCGCATGTTTCCAAGCTTGTAGCCCGACATAAAGGAATAATAGACCAACCTAGAGACAGATAGTATAAAGCGTCGTTTAGCATTGACATTCATGACTCCTCCTGCCGATTCTTCCAATATTCGTCATATGCGTCGATCTTAGCCGCTATCTCTTGATACAATTCAGAATATCTATCGAGCTTTCCACATCTAAAGGCGTGAATAGCGAAATTGGCTATTGTAAAAGCATATTCTTTTACGGCTTTATCAGTCATTCTACTATCTCTTTCACCCTGTAGATATAGTTATATATGACATGCAGAGCATCAACCACTGGGTAATATTGGGCTAGATTGTCAAACCTCTTAACTTGGACATGGTGTTTCCTTGAAGCTTTTGCTGATAAGCTCTTAAGCTCTTTATCTACCCGTTCAATCTCCCCCCATCCCGACATCTTGTATCCCTCAGCCTCTAGACACCTATTATAAATGGCGAGTTGAATAGGATAGTCTATCGAAATGCTCCCGCTAGTCTTCCAGTCTTTTAACCCGTATGTGATGTTGTCATCCTCAATGGCTAGGGCGTCGATAGTTCCATGTTCCTTCCTGGCCTTGTCTATTACTTTCTTCTCGACTTCTTTGATAACATGGCGGGAGGTCGTCTCTACTAGGGCTTTAGCCCAAGCCCGGACGTTCTTCATCCTCCGTTCAGGCTCAGGAGTAGCTACGTCGGCATACATAAGACACTCCGGCTCTGGAAGATGCTTAAGCTCTGCCTCTACCAATGCGTGTGTATGCGTCCCGAGCCGCATAGCCCTGTTGGAATATGCGTGACACCATTGCCAGCCCCTCCAGCCGTAGGCTTGTACCTTACGCTTATACCACGCCCAGAGCCAATCTTGCGGCAGGAGGCGGGTTAACTCTGTCGCTGAAGGGGCTTTTACGCCGTCGATGAAGTAATCTTTATGCAAGGTCTATAGCCTCTCCGGCTTCTAATTGACGATTTAGTTTTTCTCTTTCCAAATGCGTGACTACATTCGGCAATATCCGTTCTAAGTCCCCTAAATGTGTAGCCGTAACTTGAAATTTCATATCTTTTTCTATAACCTCGTATAGATTAATCAAAGAATCGGCAATGCTATAGCCTTCTTTTCGACTACAATATACTGTTCCTATTTTTTTAATTAGCATATAGTCTCCTACTTTACCGTTTCCCGGACTTTAAGCAGTGCGGTCAAGGCTGTTCCAAACTGCTCTAATACCTGCTCCAAAGGAACATTAGCCGTGACAGAAGCCGCCACAAGCGTAGCCGCATCATGACTCAAGCCGCCGATAAGCTGTGACCGATCCTTTGCACTCCATTCGGCTTTTGTCATTGTCTCTGATTTTGCTTCTGACGCCTGGGCCTTCACTTTAGCTACAAATGCCTTGACTTCGGGAGATGTAGCCTTAGCGACGGGCTTCTCAGCTACAGCAACAGCAGACGAAACAACAGCGTTGATATATTTCTTGCCGCTTTCGGCTGTCCAGATGTCCAGATCAAACGTCCCGCCAGGGACAAGCTTCCCCTTGTCGCTCTCCTGGATCTTCTTAGAGAAGGAATAATACTCCCCGTTGATCTTCGGGCCCCACTTACCTAACGACTCAATGACGACTGTCTCTTTACTCATTAATTGGCCTCCTGTTTAAGATTCTGATATTTGACAAACAACGGATTGGCTTCTAAGAAAGCGAGATATGCTTGTTTCACCTTAATCCGCTTGTCTGCTTCTCTAATCTGTCGTTTTAGCCGTTCAATTTCTGATTCACTACTATGTATGTCATCCATTCCCCAAGCATCTGCCATAATGTCTCCTTTAGTTTTATATGTATTAGCTCTGGTGAGCTTCAGAATATATCGCTAAATATACTCTAGCTCGTTTCGCCGTAATTCCCGTCTGAACGGGTCGGTTTACGCAACCTACTGTTACGGGTACTGTTACGGGGATCAGCCGCGACGACTATTAACGCTCAGAGCTAAAATCGAAGTATTAAATCAAGCCCTGGGTTTTTATGATTATCCAGCACTACCCCGAGACAAACATTCTGCCATACGTTGTAATTCACATGAAAGGCCGCTGATATGGGGCCTTTGTTCTCCACTTGGGCTAACAGGCCTAGATTCCACCGCTGATAATAAAACATATCCGTTCCTACGGCGAGTCTGAGCCTATCAGTCACAGCGACACCTACAAAGGGCCTCATCTCAAACCCCCAAGTAGGTATGGTGACGATCACTTCCCCATTAGTCTTGAGCGTCAGCTTGCTCGGGCCGTCAGGGAGAAACCGGCGGCTTGTTCCCTTCCGTGTCACAAACGTAATCGTATGCCGTGACGGATTAATCAAGGCTTGCCCGACTTCATCGGCCTTTAACACCCCAGGGACGGGCGGCTGATTCAATTCTGCGTCTTCTTTCCCCTTAGAGCATCCCTTCACGTAGACAAACAACAGGATGGCGGCGACAAGCGCGGCCTTATAGCGGAGCCGGATGTTCCTAAATAACTTCATTCTGCCGCCTCGTCTAGCGCACTCTCCATAAGCTCTTGCTCTAGGTCGAAGAGATCAACTTCAAAGTCCTGTATCATCATCTCGTATTCATGATTCTGATGATCCATGGAGGCTTGTTCAATCATATTCCGTCGGATAAGCCCCTGATAATGGGCTATCTTATCCCGCATTAATTCGATTTCCTGTTGAGTAGTCAGCCGTTCATTATTAACGTCGTTATTCATTTATCAAGCCCTCCCCGTCGCAGTTAGTACAGACTTCCCATTGGGTATAATCTTCCTCATTCCGTGAGACATCAAAGCCGCCTGAGCCTGTGCATGACGGACATTCAATCAACTCTGCGTTCTCATCCGCGCGTGTATAGCACATACTTACCCCCTTCGGGACGCACTCTGACACTCTTCTTAAAGACAAACATACGGCCAGCCATCTGCTTTGCCTTCTGCATCTCGTCGTGGGGCGTGCCGTACACAGTCCAGGCTCCCGTAGGGATAAAGGTATCTAGCCATTGCTGGGTAACCTGTTTAGACACCTTACAGAGTTGATAAAACCAGTCTTGGTCAAACATTATTCAGGCCTCCGTAAGAGATAGACGTTATGGTGTTGTACGCCTACAAGCCGTTCCTCTTCTTTAGTCTCTACCCAGATGTCTACAGCATCGTGTATCCTGACATTCATAGTGTCGTTGACTTGGTAGTAGCCGAAGCCTTGCACATACACTGTGTCGTGATAATGAAGCTTCCCGCTTTTGAGTAAATCCTGTGACACTGCTATCCCGCCCATATGGACATGCTCGCCTATGCTGGTTATCATCGGGCTGTTGTCTGTCTGCTCCGGTACACTCCTATAGCTCGTCACCTGGAGGAGTCCGATCAACACCAATTTAGCGAACATTGAGGCCTCGGAGATATTCAACACCGCTTTGGCTGATAATGCCCTTTTCAACTGCCCGTATCAAGAGCGTCAGGGACACAAGCTTGACTGGCCGTTCTCCAGTAAAGCCCTCGAATTGGTACTCATGGGTAATTTCCATTTGTTCCCCTTTCGTTTGCCTTTCATCCCTCGGCCCCTTTCGAGGCCGCGAGGGAAAGGCTCAGACGTCTTATTTTACGAGAGCTTCCAGGCGTTTAATCTTCTTTTCGAGCTGGTCAATCCTGTCTTCCGTATAGTCCCGGCCAATCTTAAACACCAGCCGTGCGCCGTAGGCATTGTTACGTGCGCCAGGGCCCATAACGTCATGATTCCGGCGAGCGTCGAATTCATAGTCATCGAATGCAAACATAGACACGTAGCGCGTATCAAATAACCGAATCTGAAGCCCACCTAACATAGCCGCCCGATTACGAACAACTCCGTCTTTACCGTTCAGCCCGTCTTTGCCGTTGACACCATTAGAACCGTTGGCTCCGTTTGAACCGTTCGTGCCATTAGTACCATTGAGTCCGGGATTTCCCTGGGGCCCCTGTGGGCCTGTGTTGCCGCTACAGCCATTTCCGTTTCCATTGTCATTGCCACAATTCGCCGATGCAACGCCAGCAAGTCCCGCCAATAACACCATCAGTACAAGCTTCTTCATTTTGTCTCCTTTTTATCAGTCGTGATTACTTTCGTTGTCGGATAAATCACTTTGCCTTTCAACGGCCCAATGGTTTCCATGTCGTGTACAATCTGCACAAAGCTACGCTTAGACGTACGGACAGGAAGAATCTTCTTGAAGCATTTAGCTTCTAATTTATGAGAAGCATATTCTACCCAAGACGTAAACTTCTCTTCACAGATTGAGCAGAAATTCATGACTCGACAACCTCCTTAGTTTCCCCTTTAGCTAATTCGAAGCAAGCCGGGCAACGCTCTGGATACTTTGTCCGTCGTGTGTCATTGTCGGAGTGTCCACAAGGCCGGATGTAGATCATATGATCCTCCAATCTTTCATGCCGTCGATTGACAAGTCAGATCCCAGATGGGGGTGTCCCTTCGGGCCGGTGATACGGTAGAATTGAATGCCGCACTGAATAAACGTCGGCTTGTATTCCACCTTGTTCTGTAGCGTCACGTTGACTTCTTTAATCTCGTCTGCCGTTGCAAGGCTCTTAATGTCCATGCTATAGTCTATCATAAGTTTATAGATTTGTCAAGGCCTAATTTGGGAGACAACGCCATACGCCTTGGGTGTCCCTGGAGCAATCAGTTGTCTGAATGCTTCTACAGCCGCTTGTGAACAGGCTCAGGGATGCCCCTGTAGCGAACGTAAAGGCCAGTTTTAGGGCCTTATTCATGCGGATAGTACTTCCGTAGGTCTAACACCTTTTTGCCCCTTAAAAGCTCAAAAGGATGCGCCACATAGCCTGCCTTCTTAGCCCTGACAAACTCGCGGAGCAACGTCATTCTCTCTTCATAGGTATTCAATTCAAGCTGAATACACAACTCAAAGAATTCAGTGGCCGTTGCCGCGTCCATGACAAATCCCTCGGGCGTCCCGCCGTGATTACTCACTTTTGTTCCTCTGAGCTTCGGCATCCTTGAGAATCCCATATAGCTGTTGGTGAGACATGATCCATTTCTGGGCCTGTTTCTCGATAGTCTTAATTTGTTGGGACACTGCCTGTTGAGACATCCTGAGCTTCTTGGCTATTTCAGGCTGTGTCAGCTTATCAAAATTCCACATCTCCCACATCTTCTTTTGCTTAGGGCTCAATGTCCGTTCCAGGGCGAGCCGTAGCATACTCTCTTCGGCTGTGGGATAACGATGATCCGTTTGCTCAATGGCTTCTAAATTGTCTGGGTTTTCCGCGTCATTGGTGTACACAAGGGCTCCTTTAAGTAGTCTCTATACATAGGCGGCGAATCACAAGGAAATTAACACATCTTTACTTTATCTCTGACTTGTATATCTCCCGGTAGGGGTCTAGCCGTTCCAAGAAAGGACGCTCTACAGGCCGGGCGCAATACGTTCCCTCGATGCCGCATGTCTTCTGATCCCGGCTACGGAAGACGTCGCCATTGGCCCATACGATAGCCTCAGTGAATCCACAGTAGCCCACTTGTGCGCCCTCTTTGGTGTACACAGCCCCGCCCCATGCAGACCGGGAGACAAACGGCCCGGAGGGCTTCTTAGGCCAGCCGGGGACACCGGCCTCGACAGGACGTTGACAAGTCCAACAATACTTTCCGCTGATAGAATGTGTTTTATGCTCTTTCATAAGGCCTCACTTTCTTAGGAAGTATACCCCCGATTTCCCTGAAAGTCAAGACTTTTAGGGCTGTCTAGAGGCGGGATATCCAAAATGATGCTGTATCAAAGGCATTGGCTAGAGATTGTCTTGGCTTATAGGGCTATTCTAGGGTGTTTTAGGCCATATTTAGGGCTCGGAGCCTTGTGAAAGACCGCCTATATATGTAGGCCCAGCATAAGACAGGCATATCTTAAGTCGTCTAGCTTTCAACAGCCTACATTATTATCCTATTCGTTGTTGGGTTAAGGCTCACCTTCTAGTCTGTGGGCGGCTTGCTTAAACCGTTAGTTTGGTTGTGAGTCCTGAAAACAACCCGGAGAGTAAAGAACTAGTAAAGCTTTAACGTCGTCTTAGGCTTAGCTCATTATATGGATAATTCGCGCCGCCCGTGCCAAAGTTATTGGGCAAGCGTTAATAAAGGCCTTTATAAGGCAGAAAGGATATCCGATGTTTAAACGTCTAATCATTGCTTTAAACTGTCTTAGGTATTGCCATTGTTCTGCCTGTAGGTCTATTCTTCTACGGCATGTCTGGAAAGATATCAATAGTGATTTAGAGTAATGGATAAGACAGACAAATTCTCACCGAAAAGTACGTTCCTGGTGTTGGCTGAGTATGACTCTCAGTCCAGAACGATGACATTGTCATTTAAGACCGGCTCGCAGTATCGCTATCTCAACGTCTTTGAAAGCACATGGCTGTCGTTTAAGCAAGCCGAGAATCACAACAGCTATTACAGCCGTGCCATTAAAGGCCGGATAACCAGTGTCCCTATTCAGAAGAAAGACATTGGACAGAGACGCAGTACCCCGCTTAAGAAGTTAAATAATCCAAAGAGGTTAAACACAAATGGACTCAACATTGGAAACGCCAGTAAACGCCCAACCAGACTCCCAGGTACCGTCCCAACAGCCTTCGGTCGTGTCAGAGGACAAAGCCCAGATAAAGGCCCTTTTAGCCGAGGCTAGGAATACGAAGGTGATGTTAGAAGCCTTCGGTGGAGCCGTTGCCAGCGGCACGTTCCACGGAAGCAAAATGTTAGACCTTGCAAAGGGACTTGCCTTTCTAGACGCCATATTGAATCAGAACAAGGCCCACATTGACAATCTTCAGCAGAGGCTTGGCTAATGCCTCTATTCAAACCAACGACAGACAATAAGTACACATTTGAAATCAGCCGTATCACTGAGGGCAATTTCAAGAATCTCTGGAAGCTGAAGGTGAAGACGCCTAACGATGAGGCCTTTGTCGAAGAGATAGACGCCGACAGTCTGTCTACAGTGTTAGGTCGTATCGGATACATCTTCGAACAAGATGGGCTGTAGACATGATTTCTAAACTAATCGCTTGGCTGTCTAAACGCTTCCCTGAGAAGCTTGAAGTGTCTATGCAGGAATACAAAGAGATGCGGGAAGAGCTTGGACAATACAACATTGCCATGCAGGGCTTGAATCAGCTTAACGAACGGCTTGTAAGTCTAGAGGCCCAGGTTAAGCGGCTAAACGACAGCAATGGCTTTGTCAACACCCAGAAAGGGACGTTAAGGCTTGAGAGATAGGTTGTAGAATCAATTCTAAGGCCCTTAGCTTTAGATTCTAGGCCCCTAAAACCAAATGAACGACACTTCATCCATTGCGTTGCTCCGCTGGCCTAAAAACAAAGCCCAGCTACGTTGCCTCAGTATCACAGAGTGGCAAGCGTGGTATCTTAGTCAGGACAGCCGGTATATGTGCTTCTTAGGTCAGGACAAAGAGTTTAAGAGCTTTGTGTTCTGGAATTACACCATCAAAGTACGGGCTTTGAGATTGTATTATAGAATTAAACGGAATCTAGGGTTATGAGATTCTCAGGTAAGGCCGGGCCAGGACGTCCGAAAGGTTCTCAAGACAAGAAGTATCTCAGCCTGAAGTTTTGGTTTGATAAGCTTGAGACAGAACTCGCTAAGAAAATAACAATCACTCGTAAAACTAAAGACGGATTATATGTTGACTCATGGCAGACAAGCGCAGTAAGCCCAGACAAGAGGGCCCAGATCTTTCTCGAAGCTATGAAAATGTTGACATCTAAAGTGAAGAACCTTCCGGTTTCTCAAGAGGAATCGGTTAGTAACGCAGTTGAAGCACAAGAGATATTAAACAGACTTGAGGGAGGAACAGAGAAAGGTAGTGACTCTGTGTCCCTCCCACCACCTGTAGTGCCAGGAAAGACCTTCCCTACTACGGGCAGTACCCAAGACCCCCGATAGCTATCCATCTTTCAATGCTATGGGATCAGGCTTAAGGCTTTTAGAAAAAGCAGGCTATAATACGATATGAATCAGATTATCCAACTTGTCCTGCCGGAAGGCCGGGTACACAGCGAATGGGAATGGACTTACTGGGCGACCCCCTGTAAGATGTGCCGGGGTGGACACTACACTTTTGGCTATAAAGACACCCAGAAGCACGCCGAGGGTTTTCACCCAGACTACGTCGGGCTGGTAGCAGAATCAGACGCTAAAGACAAGCCAGTTCTGTAAAAAGCCACACCCCATTTTAATTATTGGGATACCTTACAGCCCTGTTAAGCCTGTATATTCACCCATTTGACAGCCCTGTAACACCTGATTTGTCGCAAAAGACATTATGAAAGTAAACTTTCACGACCCCAAATACAGAGAGGCCCTTAAGCTCGCATGGACAATAGGCCGCCTAGACTTCAGACTTCGGGCCTCCCAGAAGCTTATCAAGCAAGCCTGGATAGCCGCGAAAGAGACGTCCAGAAAGTTTTATATAAACTCCACCCGGAGGCTCGGTAAGTCCAGCTTCCTGCTTCACCTCATGATTGAAGAGTGCCTCAAACGGCCTCGGAGCCGGTGGGCCTTCTTTGCTCCTGTTAAAGACGGGCTGTTGGACTACATAGAGCCTATCATCGAGAAGACCCTGGATACGTGCCCAGACGCCCTCCGGCCTAAGTTTGACCGGCAGAGGTTCATGTTCCAGTTTTCTAATGGCTCTAGCATCCTATTCCGGGGCAGTAACAACCAGCAGCACAGGGTACGCCGGGGATTAGACCTAGATGGGGCGGGAGTAGACGAAGGGCGCGACGTAGACGACCTGAAGGATTTGATTGACTCTGTTATCTTTCCTGCTTTGTTTTCGAGTAATGGCTATCTCATTATCTCTTCTACTCCAGCCGACAGCTTCAGTCATGACCTATATAGCTATTACCAGTTGGCGGCTGTGGAGGGATGGCTGTTCGAGTGTGACATCGACAAGGCCGCAGAGCTAGACCCCGAGGACTTCCCGGCTGACAGGATAGCCGAATGGAAGAAAGAGACTCAGCGGGATGACGTATGGCTCAGGGAGTATAAGTGCCAATGGATCATAGACTCTACCAGGGTGGCCGTACAGGAATGGAATAATGCGTTCGTGCGGGAGTACAAAGCCGACATCTTTTATCAGTTCTATCATCATTATATTGGTATTGACTGGGGCAGTAAAGATTTTACAGCCATCGTTTTCGCTACGTGGGACTTTAAGCGAGCTAAGCTTGTGGTGGAAGGGGAGCTTACATTCTCCGGTACTCAGGTACGCTCCGATAAGATAGCTGACGCTATCACCATGATGAAGTATAAGCTCTGGGGGGAAGACGCCTCCATATACCGGATGATAAGTGATTCCGCAGACCCCATCCTGATTAATGAGTTGAATGGGCATCCCGGTATGAATTGTACGCCGGTATACAAAGAGAAGAGCCTAGAGGCTATGCTCAACCAGTTTCGTATCCTGGTTTCGGCTGAGAAGATTGAAGTAGCTCCGACATGCCCTATGATTTTAAGTAACTTGAAGAGTGCCGTATGGGACAAGACCCGGACAGCCCTGGATAAAGACCCCTTTAATCACCATTTCGATCACCTCATGGCCCTTGTGTACCTGACTCGGCGCCTTGTACCAAATGAGAATCCGATTCCCAAAGATTTTGGCGTTGATGGTACTAGAATCATAGACCTCGATTTCTCCAAAAAGGGCGGCAAATCCCTTGGGGCTCAGGCCCTTGAAGATGCCTACAAAAAAATACATAGGAGACATAGATAATGCCTAATTATAGTGAAGTTGTCATTCCCAATGCTCGGGCGGCCTCAGAAGCATCTCGCCAGGGTACGTCTGCCCAGACTACGTTGGCTTGCGTAGCGGCGAACGCCATCATCACGGCCTGTGATGCGGCGGCCTTTACGTGTACCATGTCCATCAGCGGAGCCACCAGCGCGAATCTTCAATTCCTTCTGGAAGTCCTGCATACATGTGGATACACCACTTCAATCGCCACAACCACGTTGACTATCAACTGGTAAGGAGCTAACATGAACGATATTGTACTTATGACAGCCATAGCCGCCCACAACGCGGCTGGCGACACCGGGACGCAGACGGATAGGGTGTTGGCTACCAATGCCGCCATCCAAACGGCTGTAACGTCTAACCTGTTTACTGCCACTGTCTCAACCTCAAGCTGGAAGTCTGACGACCTTCAGTTTGTCCTTGAACAGTTACAGATCAATGGATTTACACGTTCAGTTTCTTCAACGACTCTGACAATTAGTTGGTAAGGAGAAAAAATGAATTCTAACACTTCAGCGGCCCTTTGGCCCACTGCCGTAGCCGCACGTTCTGTTGCTCAATCTATTGCCAATACTCAGTCCTTGCTCATCTCAGCCGTGGCAGAAGCCATTGCTGGTGATGTAGCTGACGGCAATTTCTCCACGACTGTTGCTTTGTCTGGTGAAACGTCTGTGGACGTCCAATACGTCTCTGCTCTTCTGAATCAGGGCGGGTATACCATTTCAAACGACGGAACAGATCTTACAATCAACTGGTAAAGCCGTACCTAGGAGCCGTTATGCCGGGAATTGATAAGACAGACGTTACTAAAGGCCCTATGCCTGAAACCAGTATGGAATATTACTGGAACAAGCCCACACAGGAATGTGTCAATGACCTGTGGGATAGGATAGAAGAGTATTATAACGAAATGAGGCGTACAGGGCGGCTTGCCTTGTATCGCAATTCGTTTACCAACTTCTACGCAGGCTGGATCTACCGGGCGTCTATGTATAAGTCTGGAGAGATGGGGGAGCTTACCCGTTCTTTCTGGAATCATGAACGGAACATCCTCCAGCACATCAAGTCCAAAGTGACACAAGACAAGGTGAGCTATAAAGCCCAGGTGTCTAACTCAGACGCTAAGTCTGCCCAGATGAGAGAGCTTGCTGATGGGCTTATGGATTATATCACCCATTCGGATGACTATAAGCTAGACCGTAAGCTGGATCAGGCCGTAGAAGATGCAGAAGTCTTCGGAGAAAGCGCAATCGCGGCTGTGTGGAACAACCACATCGGCGCAGACTTTCTTCCGGGCGTGCCGGAAGGTGACCTAGAGTATTTCAACGTCACCCCTCTAGATCTGATTATCAATACCTGTATTCAAGACAGATCGCAGATACAGTGGAAGATATGGCGTCGCTGGATGAATAAGTACGACCTAGCGGCTATGTATCCCGAGCAGGGCGATACAGTGAAGGACCTATCCGACACTGAAGCAACGTATGGCACTAAGCTGGTCACCCTGATACACCATGACAATGAAACCATCCCCGTCTTCTATGCTTTCCATGAAGACACCCCGGCAGTACCGGGAGGCCGGTTTCTCATGTTTGCTGACAGCACAACGATTTTTGAAGACTCTACCCTTGCCGATGCCGGATATG
>Ga0105248_10002398_pt1 | contig 20818 bp, 15 predicted proteins | sample KBSS34metaG_FD_81524 | JGI IMG/M metagenome (GOLD analysis project Ga0105248, IMG submission 81524) | Switchgrass rhizosphere microbial communities from Kellogg Biological Station, Michigan, USA - KBS S3-4 metaG | ecosystem: Host-associated > Plants > Roots > Rhizosphere > Soil | place...
TCTACGACGCTCAACGCCAAGATGAAGCACTACGGAATCAATCCCGTGCGGCCGATCGCCCTGCACCGGCCCTCTCACGCATAACCGTTTACAAAACTTTACACTGCCATATCCTTGTGAAAATTTACGGATTTGGATCGACTCAAACCTTTGGATTAATCACTCCCATTTAAATGGTTATTAGAAAATTTAGTCAGGGTTGCCTGCGAACTTCCAGACCAACACGCACGCGCGTTTCGCACTTACCTCAAGTCAAGCAGTTAATCGACTTCTCCAATGTTTCGTAGATCCTCCAGTTGGCACCTTCATTGCTTCTTCCATGGTCGTGAAGAACGTTGCTGAGATTGTTCTTCATATTTTTGCTCGTCTCCCCGTTTTGTTTGCAATTCAGTTGCTCTGAAACACTCCTGTGAAATCAGAGGTTTTCCTTGCGCGCTCGGAGCCCATCGGTTCGCAAGGTGTTCAATGGATATTTGTTTCTGAAAGTGGAGAATTCAACTATGCAAAAACTTTGGTCTTTATTGGCGGCCTGTTGCCTTAGCCTGGCGGCAGTAAGCGTCCTAGGGCAGGACGTGCAAACGAAGGGAACGATCGGTGGCACCGTTACTGATGCCACCGGCGCTGCCGTTCCTGGAGCTAAGGTAGTAGTAGCAGGTCAAACAGGTGAAAGAAATGGCACCACCAACGACAGCGGGATCTTCAGAATTGAAAACCTGGAACCCGGAACGTACACAGTGCGCGTTGAGCAGACCGGCTTCAAAGCTGCGGTGGCAAACAATGTCACTGTCAACGTCGGCCGCGAGTCAACACTAAACCTCAAACTGGAACCGGGCGAGATCACTGCAACGGTCGACGTCACTGCGAATGTAGGCGGCATCGATCAACAGAGCACCTCGACGGGCCAGAACCTGAACGATCAGCTATTCCAGAACGTTCCCGTTCAGCGACAGGTGTCGAGCTTGTTTTATCTTTCGCCGGGCGCAACCGACAGTATCAACGGCGGTCGTGACAACCCGTCGGTCGCCGGTGGTTCCGCACTCGACAATCTTTACGTCGCTGACGGCGTGAATATTACTAACTCTGCATTCGGTGGTATCGGAACCTTCTCGCGCTCTTACGGCGCTTTGGGAACCGGCATCAACACCTCGTTCATCAAGGAAGTTCAGGTGAAAACGGGCGGGTTCGAACCGCAGTATGGCCAGTCAATCGGCGGTATCGTGAACATCATCACTCAATCGGGTGGCAATGAGTATCACGGTGCGCTCTACGGTTTCGCACGGCCAAGCGCATTCGAAGCTACGCGTCGCCAGGCTGACGATTTCCGCACGAACAAGCAGGGCAATCTGCTTCATGAAGAGAACTATGACGTCGGCGCGGATCTCGGCGGTTATGTACCGGGCCTGAAGGACAAACTGTTCTTCTTCGGCTCTTTCAACCCGACCGTGCGGCGCGAAATCGTGACCGGCGTTCGAGCAAACGCGGCCGATATCGCTGCCGGTAACGAAGCGATCGTCAACTCAGGACTATTCACTCAGCGTGGCGAATTTGCGCGGCGTTATCGCACTTACAACTACGCCGGCAAGCTCGATTGGGTGCTGAATCCAAGTCATCAACTTACTTTCTCGATCTTTGGCGACCCGACGAAGACAAACCTTTCGTCGTTTGCGTTTCTGAACATCGACAACAACACTGCAGATAGCGCTCTCGACTACGGCACACGCAACTGGGCGGTCCGTTACAACGGTTCACTCTCGCCAACCTGGACGCTCAATTCATCGTTCAGCCAGGGCAAAAGCCATTTCAATGAAACCGGCTTTGCCGACGTGAACCAGATCGCTATCAGAAATCCGATCGACCCGATTCGCGGTAACTTCACCGCCGTCGGTCGTGGCTTCTTTGAACCTACCGAAAGTACAAACTGGAAGTGGGACATCAACACCGCGAAGATCTGGAACCGTTGGGGACAGCACAACGTCGGCATAGGTTACACCTACCAACGCTCGCTTTACTCCGGCAGCAGAGAACGCAGTGGACCTCGTTTCACGATTCCGACTGAAAACGCGATTGGCACTCCCGCAGACGAGCTTGGCATTCCCGACTTCGCGGCTGGACAACAGTTCAACGTTCAGTTTCGCTTACGTGCGCAAGCCGGCTGCACGTTGTGCCCGCTGTTCAACGTTCGCGGCACCCAGGTGCCTGTTTCACTACAGGTATTCCGCGGTGAGTTTGGTCCACCTGACTTCGATACCCGAGGCAACTACAACGCGGGCTACGTTCAGGACACGTGGCGCATTAACAAATACGTGACTGCGCTTCTCGGTCTGCGAACGGAGCAGGAAAGAGTTATCGGCAGCCCGAACTCAGTTACAGGAGCCCGGTATGCCTATAGCTTCACCGATCAATGGGCGCCGCGACTCGGCGTCAGCGTTGATCCGACCGGAAACGGTAACATCAAGCTCTATTACAACTTTGGTCGCTTCTTCGAATTCCTGCCGCTCGACGCTGCTGAGCGTTCGTTGTCGCAGGAGCTCGACTTCATCGGCGCTCGCTTCGCTCCGGCGTTCACAACCAATGGCGCCGGCCAGAGAATCGTGACGCTCGACCAATTTGGCGCTCCGATACCCGTGATCGATGCCGCTCACTTGCTGAGTGGAACTGATGCAGTCGGCGGGTTGACGAATGCCATCAGCACATCGGCTTCGGATCTGAGTGCGATTAGTGCCGGCACCAAGCTCGGCTTCCAGGACGAGCACATCATCGGCGCTGACTTCCAGTTGCCGAAAAACTTTGTGTTGTCGGTTCGTTATCAGTATCGCAACCTGAAGCGCGTTATCGAAGACATGGCCGTGCTTTCGCCTGAAGCGGCGAACGCCGGCATCGGTCAGACGTTCTTTATCGGCAATCCGAGTTCGCGGCTCGATGCAGCCACGAACATCCAGCAGTTCTTGTTCCCAATCGGTGGCACGGCCCCAGCGGGTTGCACTTCCGGAATTTCAACGGAAGTTGACGATCCCGTTACGGGCGCTCCGCTGGGAAACGTCTGCTTCGGAAGCGTCGGCATCAATCCACTCACCGGCGGGTCGCTTAACGTTCCCGACGGTATTCCCGATGGGTTTGCCGATCCAGTCAGAAAATACAAAGCGTTTGAGTTTGAATTGAACAAACGCTTCTCGAACAACTGGCAACTGTTGTCGAATTTCCGCATTGCCTCCTTGCGTGGCAATTACGAAGGTCACTTGCGCAACGACAACGGTCAAACGGACCCAGGCATCAGTTCGCTGTTCGACTTCACGCAGGGCGACTTCAACTTACTCGGCGATCAATTCCAGGTCGGGTACTTGAATACTGACCGGCGTTTTGTCTCGAACATTTACGCGAGCTACGGATTCAGTAAAGAGCGGACCGGATTCGGTGGCAGGTTCCTGAATGGACTCAATCTCGGCATGGGCTTCCACATGGAATCGGGCATTCCGATCAGCGAGTTCTTACCGCATCCTGTTTACCTGAATGCCGGTGAGGTTCCGGTGGGCGGCCGCGGCAAGCTCGGACGCACGCCGTTCTTCAACCAACTCGACCTGCACGCAGATTATCCGTGGGTGATCAACGATCGTGCTAAGGTCAGTTTCATCGCTGACTTCTTTAACGTAACCAACAACCGGAAGCTGCGCTTGCCGGATCAGTTCCGTCAACTCGATCTTGGCGAAAACAATCCGGACTTCCTGCAACCGTCAATCATCAGTTTGACCTCTGGTTTCCACTTACCTTTCTCCGCACGGTTGGGAGTTCGTTTTGAGTTTTAAGCTCTGATCAGGAGATTGTTTTACGGGAGGGAAGCTATTCCCTCCCATTTTTCTTTGCAGTAAAATCACGGCGCATCGTTTACCCGTCCTTCCGTCCGGAGGCACGCCATGACCACCACGAGAATAATGTTGCTTTGCGCGAGCATCATCGCGATGACGCTTTGTCAGTTTGTGATTTTCGGCCAGGTGACATCGTCGCCGACGACCGCCACGGTCGAGATTCACGGTCAGGTGCGATTTGTTGAAGGTGGCGCACCGGCGGCCAACGTGCTCGTGCGACTCGAGAGTTACGATGGTGGTGGTTCGATTAGTGAAGCGTTTACTGATCGCCTGGGGAAGTTCAGGTTTACGGGATTGCAGCCGGCGCAGTATTCGATTCGAGTTCGTCAGTCGGGTTATCGCGACACGCAGCAGAACGTTGATATGACAACGACCACGAGCGGCCTCGTGCTGCTGCAACTTTCGCCGGAGGTTACGGGTTCCGCCAAGTCTGTTACGGGAAGTATTGATGCACACGTACCCGCAGCGGCGCAGAAGGAGTTTGATAAAGGCGTTGAAGCGCTGGCTGTGGGTGGAAAAGATAAGACGACGTTTGCAGTGAAGTGCTTTGAGAAGGCAGTGTCGATCTATCCGCAGTTTGTTGAAGCACGGCTGAAACTCGGGACTGGGTACATGGATCTCGAGCAGTGGGACAAAGCGGAGAAGGCGTTGTTGGCGACGATCGAGGTGGATCCGAAAGCGTTCAATGCGCTCTTCGCGCTGAGTGAGGTTTACCTGCGACAGAATAAGATCTCGGATGCTGAGAAAGTATTGACCAAAGGACTCGCGATTCAGGATGCGTCGTACTTAGGTCACTTAAACCTGGCGCGCGTTTATTGGGAAAAATCGCGTGAAGTAAAAGATATTACTCAGGCAAAACCGGCACTCGAGAAATCCTACGAAGAAGTAAAACGCGCGTTGATTCTGAACCCGGACCTCGGCGGTGCACATTTGCTGAAAGGCAATCTCCTGCTCCGCGTCGGCCGCGCAAATGATGCCGTGACGGAATTCAATGAATACCTTCGTTTAGAACCCAACGGTCCGTTCGCTACCGAAACCCGCACACTCGTGGACAAGATCAAGAAAGCATCATCTCAGAGCCGCGGATAAAGTTTCACGCAAAGGCGCAAAGAAAGACGCAAAGGTTTTCTTAGCGCCTTTGCGTGAGACTTTGCGTCTTTGCGTGAAACTTTTCTATCGAATCTTGCGCGTGGCGGCGTATAGGGCGAGAGCGGAGCCACCGACGAATAGCAACGCGCCGCCTACGACGCGCGCCTGGTTGGGTATCTGCCGAATGCTGCCTGTTGTTTCACTAATGACGACTGCTGATTTGGGTTCGACGTAGAGCGTTCGGTAAGTTATCACGCCACCCGCGGTAGCAACTATGATCCCGACGATGAGCAGCAGTACTTTCACTTGCCCTTGAACACTGGTTTACGCTTCTCGAGAAACGCGCTCACGCCTTCGTCCTTATCTTCAGTCGAGAAGCACAGCGCAAACAGATCCACTTCACGCCTCAATCCTTCATCGAGGTTCGATCGAGACGCGATCTTGACTGCTTCTTTCGCGAGTTGCAACGCGATCGGACTTTTGTCGGCAATGCGATTCGCGATCTCCATCGTCTTCGCTTCGAGTTGCGCCGCAGGCACAACGTGATTCACGAGGCCGATGGAAAACGCCGTATTGGCGTCTATGATCTCGCCGGTGAGAATCATCTCCATCGCTTTTCCTTCACCAACGAGTCGCGTGAGTCGTTGCGTACCACCACCACCGGGAATGATCCCGAGATTAATCTCCGGCTGACCAAACGACGCGGTCTCACTCGCGATACGAATGTCGCACGCGAGCGCGAGCTCGCAACCACCACCGAGACAGTAACCATTAACCATCGCGATCACCGGCTTCGGGAAAGTATCGATCGCAGTAAACAACGACCGTCCCATCATCACGTCGCGCTGCGTGATTGAAGTGCGACCTGCAAACTCCCCGATATCCGCTCCGGCAATAAAAGCCTTGTCGCCCGCGCCGGTGAATACAACTACTCCGACTGAAGAATCGTTGCGCAGCTCTTCCAGCAGCGCCGCGCCCTCTTCGCGAGTTTTGATGTTGAGAGCATTTCGTTTATCCGGTCGATTGATCGTGATGATAGCGACGCGCTCGCGTTTTTCGAGCAGCAGTGTCTCGTAAGTTTGTGCCATGAGACTCCAGTTATATTGTATGAATTTAAACTTGCTCGGAGGGCGGAGCTTCAGGGTCGCTGGCTGCGGCAGGCTGCTCGTCGGCAACCCACGATACGAACAGCCGCAGCCAGTTCTCGGTGGGTTCCGCAATCTGCACCCCAACTCGCGCGGTACCGTAAATCGCCGGCGCAACTCTAACCACCAATGCCGTCGCTTCGATCGGCGTGCCATCAGGCCGGTGCGCGCGCAGGTACAGTCGTTCGCCGCGATTAACCTTCTGATTCAAATGGAAGAGCGCGCCTGAAGTGGAAATGTCGTCAGTCTCTGTTGGCTCACTCCAGGCAGATCCGTCTTCCGCGCGACCCGAGATCACGATCGGGAGTCGCAATGACATCCTTAAAGCAAACCGTCTCTCTTCGTTGTTATAGGGCGTGCTCATTGGTCCAATCGTAAAACCCCTGACCCGTTTTCTTCCCCAACTTCCCTTCACTCACCATCCGTCGCAAGACTTCCGGCGGCCTAAACGTTTCCGAGCCGAGTTCGCGATGAAGATATTCGGCGATGTTGAGTCGCACGTCGAGCCCAACCAGGTCGGTCAACTTCAATGGGCCCATCGGATGGTTGTAGCCAAGCTCCATCGCTGTGTCGATATCCTGCACACTGGCCACTCCCTGTTCAAACATCCGCATTGCTTCAAGACCAAGCGCCACGCCCAATCGACTCGAAGCAAAACCCGGAACGTCTTTCACGACGATCGGTTCCTTGCACATCTTACGGCCAACATCCGTGACTGTCTGTATAGTTTCGGCGCTGGTCCTTTTTCCAACAACAATTTCAAGCAGCCGCATGATGTGCACCGGGTTGAAAAAGTGCATACCAATAACAGCTTCGGGGCGTTTTGAAGAACCGGCTATCTCCGTTATAGACAGCGACGACGTATTGCTTGCGAAAATGAAAGGGTGGTCGGATGAGGATTCCAATTGCCGGAGCACTTCCTTCTTTATTTCGAGCTGCTCGGGCGCGGCCTCAATGATCAGATCTGCTGCGGCACACTCTTTCAGGTTCGTTGTTCCATGAATATGCTGCAAGGTGCGGTCGCGATCGTCTTCAGTCAACTTGCCGCGTTGAATTCCCTTGACAAGGTTACTGTTGATCGCTGCAACTCCGCGCGCCAACGATTCGCGATCCACGTCGTTCAGCAGGACCGGAAACCCCGCAGCCGCGGCAACCTGGGCGATACCATGGCCCATTGTGCCCGCGCCGATAACGGCGATGCTTTCAATCCACACGGTTCGACTACCCCAATAACCGTAGTTATACTATACGCTCAACCGAAAAGGCTATACTCTCGTGGTAACTGGTATGTCAATTTGAATTCTGCGAACTCTGCGGTCCTCTGCGATCTCTGCGTTAGAGGTCAGTTTTAGCACAGAGGACGCAGAGAAAACGCAGAGGGCGCAGAGAAATCATGGATAACGAAACGATCAAAAGAGACGTCGTCATCATCGGATCCGGACCGGCCGGACTCACCGCCGCGATTTATACCGCGCGCGCGAGTCTGAAGCCATTGCTGATCGACGCCCCCGCTGATGCGCACAAACAGACCACGCCGGGTGGTCAATTGATGATCACGACCGACGTGGAAAACTACCCCGGATTTTCAGAAGGAATTCAGGGGCCTGAGCTGATGGATGAGTTTCGCAAGCAGGCGGAACGCTTCGGAACTGAATTCATGGAGACGTGGATCACTGAGGTCGATCTGTCGGAACGCCCGTTTACGCTCTACACCGAGTCGAAAACCATCGTGACGGAGACTCTGATCATCGCTTCCGGCGCTTCAGCGAAGTGGCTCGGGATTCCCGGTGAAGCGAAAGTGCCGAACGGGTTTGGTGGTAACGGAGTTTCAGCGTGTGCGACCTGCGATGGTCCGTTGCCGGCATTTCGAAACAAGACGCTGATCGTAGTTGGCGGCGGCGACACGGCGATGGAAGAAGCGACGTTTTTGACGCGTTACGCGGCGAAAGTTTACGTTGTTCATCGTCGCGACAGGTTGCGGGCGTCAAAGATCATGCAAGAGAAGGCGTTCCGAAACGAGAAGATTGAGTTTATCTGGAACACGGCCCTCGAAGAGATTCTCGGGACGCAGGAACATGGCGTTACGGGTGTTCGTTTGCGCAATCTGCAAACTGGTGAGGAACACGAGTTCGAATGTTCGGGTGTGTTTGTCGCGATCGGGCACAAGCCAAACACGGAGCTGTTCAAAGGACAGTTGGACATGGACGAGATTGGTTACCTGAAGACTTCGGGCCACTCGACTGCGACCAACATTCCCGGTGTTTTTGCGTGTGGCGACGTGCAGGATTCAGTTTACCGGCAAGCGATAACTGCGGCCGGTACTGGTTGTATGTCGGCCATAGACGCCGAGCGTTTTCTGGACCACTTGCCGGTCGCGATGCCCACCGGGGACGAGATCACGATCGAAGGCGAACACATCACGCCCGATCACAAAGCCATCATCACACCGGATGGCCACATGATCTCAAATACAGATTAGCCACAAAAAGGCATAGAAGGCACATAAATACGAATTTCATCTTGTGCCTTTTTGTGGCTTATAACAAAACGATCGAATCGTCTCTCTCGCGATGATGTGGCGCGATCCGGGATTGCGGGCAGGGTTCACAATAAGCGCCAAGGCGCTTCAGCCGATCTTCACATTCGTTGCACTGCAACGCCAGCCCGAGTTGCCGCAGAGATTCGAGCAGCGGCACGAGCAATCTTCCTCGTTCAGTCAAAGCGTATTCGATATGCGGCGGATTGCCGCCGAAATCTGTTCGATCAACCAGACCATCCTTTTCCATGTCGCGCAGGCGTCCGACGAGCGTGCGACTGCTGATTGGAAAAAGACTGTTCAGCAATTCCATCGTTCGCTTTGGGCCCCCCAGCAACTCACGCACGACCAGCATCGTCCACTTGTCACCGAGCATCTGTAACGCTCCGGTGATTGGACAGCCATCGAGTTCGCGTCGTTTCATCGCGGCTATGGTCTCAGGTTGATGTTGTAAGTTTTGATTTTGGAGTTCAGTGTCGTCGCGTTCATGCCCAGCAAACGCGCGGCGCGCGACTGGTGCCCGCCCGTTTGTTCCAGCGCGCGCCGTATCAAATCGATTTCAAAGCGCCGCACTTCTTCGTAGAAATTAATACCGCGGCCGATATCGCCGACAGCAGCGTTACTGGCACCGTCGTGATGACCCGAAACCACCGACTTCGGATCGCTGATCTCGGTGCGCAAGCACTCCTTCGTGACCTCGTTGCCCGGCGCAATCACTACCGCTCGCTCGATCGTGTTTTCCAACTCACGCACGTTGCCGGGCCATGAGTACGCTTCGAGCAACGCGAGCACTTCGGGCGCGAGTTGCTCTGAGACGTCGCGAGCGTTCTCTTCGTTATACTTCTGAATGAAGTGTTGGGCCAACGGCAAGATGTCTTCGCGACGATCGCGCAACGGCGGCAACTCGATCGGCACCACCGCGAGACGGTAATAGAGATCCTCGCGGAAAGTTCCCTGTCGAACAGCTTCTTTCAGATCGATGTTCGTCGCCGCGATGATGCGAACGTCAACTCGACGCGGCGCTGTGTCGCCCAGGGGCGTGAACTCACGCTCCTGGATCACGCGCAACAATCGCACCTGGGTTTCCGGTGGAATATCGCCAATCTCATCGAGAAAGATCGAGCCGCCGTCAGCAACTTCAAACAGCCCCTTTTTCGCCGCAACGGCGCCGGTGAACGCGCCACGAGTGTGACCAAACAACTCCGATTCGAGCAGCTCCGAAGGAATGTTCGAACTGTTTACCGTTACAAATGGGCGACCGGCGCGCGTGCTGGCTTCGTGAATCGCTTTCGCGATCAACTCCTTACCGGTGCCGCTTTCCCCCGTTATCAAAACTGTCGACCGCGCGGGCGCCACCTGTTCAACAAGGCGGAAGACCTCCTGCATGATGTCGGAGCGCCCGATAATCTCGCCGCGATCGACGGCTTTACTCATCGCGCGGCGCAGCGTGCGTCGCTCTTCTTCTTTACGGCGACGCTTGATGCCGGCCTGGATCGTCGCGGTGATCTGTTCGTTTTGAAAAGGCTTGCGAATACAGCCGAAGGCGCCTCGTTCCCACGCGGCGATCGCGGTGTCGAAAGTCGCGTAAGCAGTGATCATCACGATCACCGCATCCGAGTCCATCTTTAGAAACTCTTCGAGCGCGCGCAGTCCGCCGATGCCTGGCATCGAAACGTCGAGCAGGACAACGTCGAACGCACGGCGGCCGTAAGCTTCGAGACCTTCTTCACCGGTCTTGGCAAGATCGACGCGATAGCCTTCGGCGGTGAGTAGCGTCTCGAGGACCTCGCGCATGATCTCTTCGTCGTCAACGACGAGGACCGATCCTTTTTTTGAGTTGCGCCTTTCCGTCTTCATCATGAAGGCGGTAGTTTAGCATTAGCCACAAAAAGGCACATAAAGCACACAAGAATTAATTGAATAAAAGCATTTTTTATTTTGTGCCTTTTGGTGGCGCTAATCGCCGACGGCCTGGAGGCGTGTACGGACGCGTGCGGTGGGTAAGATGATGCGGAAGGTTGTGCCGTGTCCGGGAGTGCTATCGACGGTGATGCGTCCGGCATGTTCCTGGACAATGCCGTACGACACGGCGAGACCGAGCCCGGTTCCCTGGCCGACGCCTTTGGTGGTGTAGAACGGATCGTAAATCTTGGCGACGTTCTCGGGCGCGATACCGATGCCATTATCGGCGATCTCCGCCACGAGCGAGCCATCGTCGGCGGTACCGGTCGAGACCCTGATTCGTCCGCCATCGGGAATCGCGTCACGCGCGTTGAGAATGAGATTCGTAAAGACCTGCTGCAACTTGCCGGCATTGGCCCAGGCTTCCGGCGCATCGTCGCCGTAGTCACGGACGATCTCGATCTGGCTGCGACGCAGTTGGGGTTCGAGTAGTTGTAACGTGTCGTCGAGCACGCGCGCCACGTCAGTTTCGGCAAACTCGGTCGCGTTGCCCGTGCGTGAAAAGTTGAGCAGGTTGTTGACGATGTTCGTGGCCCGTTCCGCCTGAGTCCGCACTTTCTGCAACAACGCATGCTTCGGATCATTTTCGTTGAGCATGCCCAGCAGCATCTGCGTGTACGACGAAACACCGGTCAAAGGCGTGTTGACTTCGTGCGCTACGCCCGCGGCCAGCAAACCAATGGACGAGAGCTTCTCGCGCTGTTGCAACTGCTCTTCGAGAGTGATGCGGGCGGTGACGTCTTCAAGCACAACGAGCGCGCCCGTTTGTCCCTGCGCGTCCTGCAACGGCGCGAGGGCGATGTTCAAAACGAGCGCGCGATTGGTCCTTGTAGCCGTGTGGAGCTTGTAGATGTTGCGGATTTCTTTGAGAAGCCACCCATCTTTACCGAGAACTTGCTTGAGCGTGTCAGCAAAATCTTCAGAAAACAGGTCCTCAACGTACCGGCCGACTGCGGCATCGCGACGAAGATCAAGAATATGTTCGAGCGCGGAGTTGAGGCGCGTCACGCGTCCTTCGAGATCCACAGCCAGCAGACCGACGTTGATCGACTCAATGATCGACTCGTTGAATTCCTTCAACAGCTTCAACTCCGACGCGCGTTCCTGCTGGTCCTTGTAGAGCAAACTGTTCTCAATCGCGACCGCAACGTAACCCGAGACAGTACGCAAAATCTCGACGTCTTCCGATGAAAGTAGCCCGCCATCGACAGAACGGCCAAGTCCAATCACTGCCACCATTCGTCCGCGCACAACGCAGGGAACGAAGTAGTGCAGCACTTGTCGCACCGAAAAATTTGATTCGGAGTTGAGATCGAGATCGTCCGCGCGGACCACACCCGTTTCCGCAGAACGCACGCGAATCATTTCCCGAAAGTCAGGAGGAACAACAACCGGCGCCGGCAAGCCTGCCGTGCGTGCAACTACATAACCCGATCTGGCATTCCGGGACTCGATAAAGATCGCCACGCGCTCGACGTTCATCACTTCCTGAAGCCGGCTGACTAACGCATCGAGCAACGGATCGAGCGCCGTCGTTGCCGACAGCGTTCGTCCGAAATCCAGCAGGCTGTTACGCAAGTCATAACGTTCACCATAGAACACGCGATCGACGTGCTCCTGGAGAAAGTTCTTAACCGGAGCCGCGACCATCACGATTGCCGCCATCGCCAGTACGGCTACGACGACACGCAACGTGATCTCACCGGAAGTGAATGTTTGATCGGAGCCGAAGGCATACAAACCGCCTGTGTAAACGACAATGGCGATGAGTAGGGAAACGGCGAGAGTCGTGAGTGCGTAAACGAAAACTCTTCGCACCACCAGCTCAACGTCCATCAAGCGATAACGAAGAACTGAATAACCAAACGCGAACGGAATTATCGCGAGCGGTAAGATCGCAACGTCAGTGAGCCAACGATCGGTTGGCGCGCCAAACAAATAGACCGCGGCGTAGAGCAGTGTGAAAGGAGTGACGGCGAGTGCCGTACCCCAAACGACCCACTTAACCTGTTGACGAACGACAGTGCTCTTTGCGGTGACGGAAGTCGTTATTAACAGCCCCAGGCTCACAATCAATCCGACTGTGAAATGAAGGAAACTGATCCAGTAAAAGAAGCCTTCCATCGCCTCTGTCACCGGAATCTCTTGGAAGACAGAGATTCCCTTCGCCAGTTCATCACGCAGGAACACGACTACTTCAAACGCCAACAACAGCAATGCTGGGACGTACAGCACAACTGCACGCCAGCGTCGCGTCGCGAAGAGTTGTTGCCGCGTAGGATAGAGTGCGCAGAAGTGCACGAGCAGCGGTGCGAAAAGAATAAACGCTGCGTTGTCGAGAAATGCGACCGCCAGATCGAGGTCACGATAACTACCAACCGACGTATAGAAAAAACATACGAACGCGGCGAGACAGAACGTCGCAAAGTGAAGCGCGTACGGAGCGCGACCACCTTGCTTAAAGAGCACGAAGAAACCAACGCACAGGAAGATTATGCCGATGAGATTGATGTAGAGCACTCGCGGCGTCCACTTGTGAATGGTGCCCAGCTTGTCGAGGTCGGCCCAGTAAGCGCCCACGTCCGCAGAGTACGACGGTCGCGTCATCAGGTAATGCAGGCTGCCACCGATGCCGGCTTGCTCGAGATAGATCTGGACGTCGCGTGCGGAAGTAATCTCTTCGGCCCTGCCTTGACCATCAAGGCTGATGCCGATCAACCGATCACCTTGCAGCATCCAGGCGCGGTCCGCGGCGGAACCTTTCTCGATGCTCTTCGCTATGATTCCGTTTTGAGTATCTACCCACTCAACACCGTCCCACGGCGGGGTTTCATGTCTGACGCGCTGGCGAAAGTTGAGGAGGCCGGCACTAATCAATAGCGCCGCCCCAATCAGCAGAACCCAGGTCTTGGTTGTGAGTATCGATCCCTTCACTGCTACCTCAAACACTGCGGCTTAATTCCTGGCACCAGACAGATCCGACTTTTTTAGGCAAGGTATGTTCCGGCCACGTTTTGTGTGGTTTGAAACGGATTAGTTAGCCCGGATCAAAAGATCTATCCAACTTTTCGGAATTTCCGAGAATTTGGAAGACCAGCATTGGAGAGGAAGGGAGCAGACCGCGAAGATGAGAGGTTGTTTTGACAGGCTGCTCTCCTCATCTCGCGTCTCTAAAACCTGACCGAGATTCCACCACGAACAGACCGTCGATTGTTACCGATAAAAGTCAGGATCTCTCCGTTATCAGAACTTGTTTGCGCGTCCAGCAGGTTGCGCGCGTCGAGAATCGCCTCGGCTCGCACCGGCAAACCAAAACTCGGCAACTCCTGCAGGATCTGAATGCTCAACGACGGATCGTAAACACCTAAACGACCCGCGAATGGATCGATTGCGAATACCGTTGCTTCCGGTGAGAACCGCAACACAGTCCGCACCTGCGTACCGCTGCTGAATCCTGCCGTGAGCTGTAGTGCCGCAGTTTGAAAGTAACCACTTTCGAACAGTTCCGCGGGTGTCGAGAAACCTTCCGCTGAGAGCTGTTGGCCGCGTCCGAAAGCGTAACCCGCTGAAGCGGTCCAAACGCGATTCAGACGTCGCGTGTAAACAACGCGAATGCCGCGTGAAGATCCCTGCTGGTTGGCAATATCGAGAAACGCATCACCAGCGCGGCCCGAAAAAGCGCTCGCTGGTCCACTCAACAGGCCCACGCCGCGCCCGCTGGTTGTATCGAAGAACGCGGTGGCTTCAACGTTTGAACTGTTATCGAGAACTCTCTCAACTCCGAACTCGAGTCGGTGACTTCGTTCGAGTACTGCCTGGCCGTCGACGAAAGCAACCGGCCGGACTGACTGACTACGGAAAACAACCTGTTCGTCTTCGAACCTTACGACACTCTGAATGCCGTCCTCATCTCCACCCGATGCGAAGGCGGCCTTCACTCGCGTGCGTGCGTTTGCGTCGTACTGAACTCCGAATCTCGGCGTAATAGCGTGCGCGCCACCGGCTCCGATAAAACGTGAGTAGTCGAGTCCCATCACGATCACGATACCATCGCGAACGATCCACTCGTCGACGGCGCGAAGTGAAACCTGACCTTGCAAATCGGATTGATCGTTTAGTCTGCTCGTCCCAACAGGATTAGCGAATCGCATGCCCGCAGCGCTGACTCCGATGCGATGACGATCGCCAACATGGAACCGCGTCGTTGCTTCCAGACGCTCGGGAGCATCACCAACTCCGGTTTGCCCCGCGAAGATCAGTTCCACTGAATCGGAAACTGGAGTCGCAACCGCAAAGTTGAGACCTGCGTAAGACGAGCCATAAGCATTGCTTGCGAAATAGCTTTCGAGAACGCCGTGTGGTTTGACTCGCGACTCTGAAGTTGCTGCGGGGGGAACCTCCGGTGCGCTTTCTACCGGAACGTTTTCAGCAGTCTCACTTTGGGTTGCAGCCTTGATACTTTCGTCCTGGCCTTCCTGTACCTGGAAAACTGAGCGTCGCTGTTGCGCCGATCGCAAAGTCCATTTCACGTCTTCGCGATCACGACGGCGTTCCGGCAAGGTGTTGCCGTTACCGGCCGGCTCGAGATTGAAGCGATAGACGAGTTCCTGTTGCGCCTTCACATCGACCTGAGTGAAGACTACTTCGCTGAAGCCATTTGCAATTGCTTTGATTCCGTACCGGCCCGGCAGAACTCGCGCGATGAAGTTGCCCTGTTTATCAGTTCTTGCCTCCTTAACCGTCTTTACGCCCTCCCGGATAAGAGACACGAGCGCACCAGCAAGCGGGTTCCCCCGATTGTCGCGAACGGTACCGCTGATGGTAGCGAGTGATTTACTGGAGCCTGCGGCAAGTACGTCACTGGTGATAAACGACACCAGCGCGATCAGAGACAATGCAAAGCCAAATGCTCTTCTCATGCGAAGACCTCCGCAACCAAATTCCTTTGGAAGCTGTGGACAGGCCAAAACTGGTTCAGGCGAGGAGACTTTACCGGAACCCACAAACAGCCCCTCATTTTCTGCCACGCCCTGAACCGTGTCAAGTAAATGGGCGTAAAAACGGCCGGTTTGTCCCCGGTTTGCCGCCACTTTTAGGGCGTGCTAGGATTCCAACTCCCCTTCTCAACCGCGGTGTAAATTTGGTTCCTTTTGGTCTCCAACGGATGATAGACGAAGTTAAATCCACGAAACTCCCGAACGGCATAGCCGTCCTGACCGAACACATGCCCGGACTCCGCTCCGTGACCGCCGGGATCTGGGTTCGCCGGGGATCTCGTCACGAATCGGCTGAATTAAACGGCATTTGCCACTTTATCGAGCACGCTGTTTTCAAAGGTACCAGGCTCCGCAGCGCGAGGGATATCGCCGTGGAAACTGACCGGCTGGGCGGGAACCTGGATGCTTATACGACCCATGAGATGACGGGTTTTACCACAAAGGTTGCGGACACCTCCATCGCCCAGGCAATAGATTTATTGGCGGATCTCATCTCGCACCCGCGTTTTGAGCAGGAAGACCTGGAACGCGAGCAGAATGTGATCCTCGAAGAGATGAAAATGGTCGAGGACACGCCCGACGAGCTCCTCGGCGAACTTTTCAACGCCGCCTACTTTCCGAATCAGCCGCTTGGTCGTCCGATTGAGGGCACTCGAGAAACAGTGCCGACTTTCGATCACAAGACCACGGTCGGTTTTCATGCCCGCGAGTTTTCCTACAGCAACCTCGTCGTAGCCGCGGCTGGAAACGTCGATCACAATCGTTTGATAGAACTGGTTGGGGTTGCTTTTGATGGTTGCGAAAGTGGCGCCGGCTTTCGACCGCAAACACTTGATCCGGGCAGACCACGACCAGCGGCTCCGATTCTGATCGAGCAGAAGAATGAACTCGAACAGGCGCATCTCGTGATCGCGACGCCGTGGCCCGACGCGCTCAGCAGCGATCGCTACGCGGCCAGCTTGCTGGGTTCCATCATCGGCGGTGGCACTTCAAGCAGACTTTGGCAGAAGATCCGCGAAGAACGAGGACTCGCGTATTCAGTCGGCGCTGCGGGTAGTGCGTTTTCTGATGTCGGCGTGTTCAACGTCTACGCGGGAACGTCGCCGGAGTATCTGGATCAGGTTTTGGAGCTTTCACTTCACGAGCTGCGCGAAGTGGTGCGCAACAACGTTACGGAAGAAGAGCTGCGCATCGTGAAGGATCAGGCCATCTCGTCGATCTTACTCGGGCTCGAGTCGTCAAGCGCACGAGCCGGCACGCTCGCACGTCAGGAGATCATTCACGGTCGTCGCATCTCGCCCGACGAAGTGATTGAAAAGATCCGCAACATCACGGTTGATGAGCTTCAGGAAGTCGCGCGCACTTACTTCAAATCAGAAACTATCGCGCTCGGAGCATTGGGAAATCTCAACGGCTTCAAAGTCGATCGTTCTCGTCTCGAAATCTAGCCACAAAAAGGCACAAAAGGCACATAAGCTTTGATATAGTGGGTCAACATTTTTGGTTCACTTCTGTTTTGTGCCTTTTGTGCTCTTTGTGGCCTATGAAACTTACTGTTCTTGGCAGCGGCTCGACTGGTAATGCAGTGCTGATCGTTGCCGGCAACACTCGCGTGCTCGTCGATGCCGGAATGAGCGCGAAAGAGATCGCACGTCGTCTCGCAATGGTCGGCGAAGATGCGCAACGTCTCGACGCAGTGCTCGTAACTCACGAACACGGCGATCACGCCGGCGGCCTGCGCGTATTACTGAATTCTCTCGATTGTCCCGTCTACATCTCCGGAAAAACACTCGATGCGTACGTGAGCGAGAAGCTCAACGTCAGTAACGAAGAGCCACGCCGCCGCGTCAAAGCGCTGCGCGATCGCGTGGAACAGATCGAATCAAGCAAAGACTTCAAGATCGGCGAGATCGATTTTCATCCCTTCACGATTCCGCACGACGCTGTTGATAATTTTGGTTTCACTGCCACACACCAGGGCGTCAAGATCGCCACTGTGATGGACTTTGGTCACATCACGACGCTGGTCACGGAACGCCTGCGCGGTTGCGCCGCGATCGTCATCGAGTCGAACCACAGCAGAGACATGCTCAAGGCCTGCGACAACTATCCGTGGGAACTGAAGCAGCGCATCCTCTCGCGTCTGGGCCATCTTTCAAATGAAGACCTCGCCGATTGGATACGGCGTGGCTTCGACGGCTGCGCGAAGTACATCGTCCTGGCTCATCTTTCACAACGCGCAAACAATCCATACCTCGCCAAGATCAACGCCGAAGTGGCGTTACAGGAGCGCGCGCCGCTGTTTGTTGGCTACACTGAGGTCAGCCTTTCCTATCCCAAGGAGCCAACGCCCTGGATAGAGGTATGAGCGAATCTCGGCGTACGCGTGGCCTTTACCTGTCTGTATTTCTTATCGTCTTTTTACCTGTATTGACGGCGCCCGCGTGTCGCGGGGACGTCGAACGCGTGCGCGTCCCGGCTGAAGTGCAGGAAGTGGTCACGAACGTCGGTGAGCAGATCGCGCAGGAACGCTACGAACAGATCTACAACGAGTCGTCGAGCCTTTGGAAAAACGACGTCACGCTCGAGCAGTCAAATGAAGTGTTCAAGACTTTGCATACGAAGCTCGGTAAGATCGAATCGCGCTCGCTCAACTCGGCCACCGAACAACAGAACTCGGGCGGCGCTTTGAAGGGGCACGTTTTCATACTCAGCTACGAAACTAACTTCGAGCGTGGCGAGGGAATGGAGACTTTTACTTTAATAGAAGAGAATGGGCACTGGTTGCTGGCCCGTTACTTTGTGAATTCCACGGCACTTCAATGATCGAACGTTACACGCTGCCCGAGATGGGCGCGCTCTGGTCAGAGCAAAACAAGTTTCAGAAATGGTTGGACGTGGAGATCGCGGTCTGCGAAGTCCACGCCGAGATGGGCACGATTCCGCGCGACGCACTCGAACAGATCAAAGCGCGTGCGAAGTTTTCAGTCGATCGGATCAATGAAATTGAGAAGACGACGAACCACGACGTCATCGCGTTTACGACCAACCTCGCGGAATCGATCGGTGAAGCGAGTCGCTTCGTTCACTATGGACTAACTTCATCAGACGTAGTCGACACTGCGAACGCACTCTTGTTGCGTGATGCGGCTGACATCCTGCTGAAGAAAGTTGAGACGTTAATCGAGACGTTGAAGCGTCGCGCCGTCGAGTTCAAAAGCACTCCTCAGGTCGGACGCACGCACGGCATTCATGCAGAGCCGACTTCGTTTGGATTAACTTTCGCGCTCTGGTTTGACGAGATGCGCCGCAATCGCGAGCGTTTGCTGCGTGCGCGTGAAGCGGTTGCGGTGGGAAAGATCAGCGGCGCGGTCGGCGCCTTTGCGCATCTCGATCCGTCAGTTGAAGAAAGTGTTTGTGCGCGTCTCGGACTGAAGCCTGCGCCGGTTTCGACGCAGGTCATTCAAAGAGACATCTACGCGGAGTATTTGACGACGCTCGCAATCATCGCGTCGTCGTTAGAGAAGTTTGCTTTGAACGTTCGTCACTGGCAGCGCACGGAAGTTCGTGAGGCGCAGGAACGTTTTACGAAGGGTCAGAAGGGTTCGAGCGCGATGCCTCACAAGCGCAACCCGATCATTTCCGAGCGTATCTGCGGCATCGGGCGTGTGATCCGTGCGAACAGCCTCGTGGGGCTGGAGAACATCGCGTTATGGCACGAACGCGACATCTCCCATTCTTCAGCAGAGCGCGTGGTGCTACCTGACTCGAGCATCGCGCTCGACTACATTCTGCAAAAAGCAATCGGACTGATTGACGGTCTCGTCGTCTATCCGGAACGGATGCTCGAAAACCTCGGAGCCACCAAAGGTCTCATCTTCAGTGGTCAGTTGTTGCTGGCACTGACCAATAAAGGACTGTCGCGCGAAGACGCCTACGAGTTGGTCCAGCGCAACGCGATGCGAGTTTGGGACGAGGATCGCGACTTCCGTGAGCTCGTGAAAGCCGACAGCGATATTCAAAAGAATTTGTCAGGCGAAGAAATAGATCGCGTCTTTTCGCTGGAACACTACCTGCGAAATATAGACGCGATCTATCGAAGAGTCGGAATCGAATAAACTACTTCTGCGAGAACTTCTCGGCGAAGTTTCCAAGGATGGGCAGCTTGAAGTATTGGCCGTTGTAGGCTTTTATCATGCACATGATCCAGCCAATTAGGACGGCGATAAAAAGAATAAATTCGACCAAACTTATCAAGGCCCAAACTAAAGTACTCAGCAAACCCGATATCTGACTAAGGATTAATACCAGGACGGACCCTATAATCACTAGCGCCAGTTCCCCGACCACAAACACGCCAGCAAGAAGGGTAGATTGCATGCCATGAAAGCGCACCAGCCGGCTGTCTTTCTCAATAAAGAAAAAGATCAGTCCGGACACCAAGCCAAAGACATACGCCAACAGGGAGGCTACATTCTCATCAAGCCCAGTGCTGGATTTGGTTGCAGATACAGGTGACGCGGGGCTCGCTTGGACGGGCGGGTCATTTTGCATTATAAGTTTCTCCTGATAGAAAACGTTTGATCCGGAAGCGACAGGTTCTACGAGCCGGAGATATTATTCCACAAGTGCTTTTTAAGCAACGCTTTGTTGATCTTAGCGATAGGTAAGAGATGAAAGCCAAAGTTTACGTGAACCTGAAATCCGGCGTTCTTGACCCGCAGGGTAAAGCCATTCAACATTCAGTCGAACTGCTCGGCTTTTCGGGAATTTCGGACATCCGGCAGGGCAAGTACTTTGAGATCTCGCTCGACGGATCGATGGATGAGCAGAGCGCTCGTGACTCGGTTGAGAAGATGGCGCGTGAAGTGTTGTCCAACCCGATAATCGAAGACTATCGCGTGGAGTTAGAAACGTGAAATTCGGAGTTATAGTTTTTCCTGGTTCGAATTGCGATCACGATGCTTATCACGTGATCTCGAAGCACGTCGGCCAACCCGTAGATTTCATCTGGCACCGTGAAACAGATCTTTCCAGTTACGACGCGGTAATCCTTCCCGGTGGCTTTTCTTATGGCGACTATCTGCGCGCCGGCGCCCTCGCGCGCTTCTCGCCCGTGATGAATTCACTCAAAAAGTTTGCGGAGAGTGGTCGCTTTGTGCTCGGAATTTGTAACGGCTTTCAGATTCTTTGCGAGGCCGGACTTTTGCCCGGAGCGTTGATTCGCAA
>Ga0105248_10002401_pt1 | contig 20799 bp, 17 predicted proteins | sample KBSS34metaG_FD_81524 | JGI IMG/M metagenome (GOLD analysis project Ga0105248, IMG submission 81524) | Switchgrass rhizosphere microbial communities from Kellogg Biological Station, Michigan, USA - KBS S3-4 metaG | ecosystem: Host-associated > Plants > Roots > Rhizosphere > Soil | place...
CCCAGGCTCGGACGGCTGCGGTAACCCGCGAGCACGCTCGCGGTGGCAGAGTTGGCGAGAAGCTCGCCGCTGAGGGTGCCGCGCGCGCATTTCGGACAGCCTTGATTCGCGATCAGGATGACTGCCGGCTGGCGCGCGCGGAGATCCTCTGCGAGCTCGCCGAGGATCAAATCCTCGAAGTATCCGCCGTCGTCTTCGCGTGCCGCGAGGGCGAGGTCGATGTAGCCAAGACAGAGATAGCGGCTCGCCTGCCGGCGGCGGAGCTGCTTCGCCCAGGCCGGAGCCGCCGCAGCGGCCCCCTCGGACGTGGTGGCGGCTGCCGGGTCGCTGGCCAGCGGCTCGACGGCTGCACTGCTCTCACCAGCGTTCGAGCTCGGATCGGCAGCGGGCGCGGCCGGGTCGGTACCGCTGGCGCCAGCGCCACCCCCCGGCGCTCCGGACGGCGGGGGAACCGTCGGAGCGCCGCCCGTCGGCGCCGTGGGGGACGGGGAGGAGCCACCGGCCCCTCCGGACGGGGATCCGCCGGCAGGGGGCGCGCCAGCGGACCGGGAGAGGGTAGAAGCGGCAGCCGAACCTGCTTGCCCGGCGAGGCCCGCCGCGCCGGCGACGCCCATCGTCGCGGCCGCGCCGATGCCGGCCACCGTCGCGCCCGTGGCAACCGCAGCACCCGCGCCGAGCTGGGGACCGCCGGAGATCAGGCCGGAGGCTATGCCGGGGCCGAAGATCGCGAGGCCGAGAAGGGTGAGCGCGGCGAGCGCCAGGCTCGCGACCTGCTCCAGCGTCGGTTGTGCGCCGCCAAAGTCGATCACGAATTCGTGGAAGATCGTCGAGCCGATGCCGATGATCACCGCGAGCACCAGCACCTTCACGCCGGTCGCCATGACATTGCCGAGCACCCGCTCCGCGAGAAAGGCGGTGCGACCGAACAGGCCGAAGGGCACCAGCACGAAGCCGGCGAGCGTCGTCAGCTTAAACTCGATCAGCGTCACGAACAGCTGTATCGCGATGATCAGGAACGCGAGGAGCACGATCGCCCAGGCAATCAGCAGCACCGCGATCTGGACGAAGTTGGTGAAGAAGCCCACCGGTCCCACGAGTAGGGACGCTTGGTCGAGTAGGGGGCGGCCGGCGTCGATCCCGAGCTGCGCGATCTTGCCGGGATGGAGCAGATCGTCCGGATTTCCCGATCCGGCAGCCTTCAAGCCGATTCCCGAGAAGCTCAGATAGATGATCTTGGCGAGGCCGTTCCAGTTCGCGATCAGAAAGGCGAAGAACCCGACCTGCAGCGTCTTGCGAACCAGCCGCGCGACGATGTCCTCGCCTTCGCCCCAGGTCCAGAACAGCAGGGCGAGGGTCACGTCGATGACGATCAGTGAGCTTGCCAGGAAGCCCACGTCACCATGGATCAGCCCGAAGCCACTATCGATGTAACGCGCGAACAGGTCGAGGAACCGGTCAATGACGCCTGTACCTTCCATCGCTCAATACTCCCTGAAGACAGACAGCGATGCGGGGTCGGTCGGCGCGGGCGCGCCGGACGGCGCGGGCTCCAGGGGCCGCGGTTCGGCCGGGGCCACATAGCTGCGGCTTTCGCCAAGGAACCGGCGCCGGTTGACCTCCCACGCCGCGCGGCACAGCGCATCGTCGGTATCGGCCGGCAGCGCTCGGCAGCGGGCCAGCTCGGCAAGCAACGGGTCGCCACGCGTGGCGTCTTCAGCCTCCGTCCTATCCTCCACCCGATAATGCGAAGGCGGTGACGCGGCGTCACCGAGCGCGGCCAGTGCGACGATACCGATGCTCGCAGCGCCGGCGGCGATCGCCGCCGTGCGCCAGCTCAGCGCCGCGAACCTGCTCGCGGCTTTAGGCGGTTGTTCCTCAGTCATGGAACAGCGTCACGCTTTGGGCGACATAGCCCGTGCCCGGCGCGAGGAAGCGCTTGGTCTGCTCGCGCCCCTGAGCCTCGTCGGCCGCGGCGCGCGCCGCTTCGACGGCACTCGCCCGCGCTTGCGCCGCCAGCATCGCGGTCAGATCGGCGAGCTGGCGGGTTTCGAGCGCGATCAGCTGGTTGCCGGCCTGCGCCGCTTGCAGCGCCCCGGTCGCGCTCTGGCTTGCCGTTACCAGCGCGCTCGCCTGGTTCCGCGTGCCGTCGATATTGCCGACGACGGTAGCGCCGGTGCGCAACGAGTCCTGGTACGTGGCCAGCGCATCGGTCCAGCGCGCCTGCGCGTTGGACACCAGCGCCCCCGAGGAGGTGCCTGCCAGCGATCCCGACGGATAACGCTGGCTGAACACCTGATCGATATTCTCGACCTTGTACGCGATCTGTTGCGCCTGGGTGATCAGCGCGCGCGTCCGGTCGATATCCTGCTGGATGCTCGACAACACCGAGGTCGGCAGATTGGTGAGATTGCGGGCCTGGTTGATCAGGCTCTGCGCCTGATTCTGGATTTGGGTGATCTGATTGTTGATCTGCTGGAGACTGCGCGCCGCCGTCAGCACATTCTGCGCGTAATTGGTCGGATCATAGACGATACCACCGAACTGCGCGTCGGCGGGCGACGCGATCGCCAGCGAGAGCGCGGCGGCACCGATGGTGAGTTTGAGAAGACGCAAACGGATCATTGGGAAAGCTCCTGTGGTTCGAGGGAATCGGTGGTGAGGAATTCGGCCGCCCAGCTCAGACCGCGGGCTTTCGCCCAGGCCGCCGCGAAGTCGGCGGCGCCGTGCCGATCGAGCAGCGTCGTGATCGCGTTGAGATCGTTCCGCGACGAGGCGGCCACGAAGGCGAGCGCGACCGGGCCACGGCCGAGATCGAACAGCCGATTGCCGAGCGCGGATTGGCAATAATAATCACGCTTGGGTGTCGCGCTCGCGATGATCTCGATCTGGCGATCGTTGAGGCCGAACCGGCGATAGACGCCCATGATCTGAGGCTCGAGCGCGCGCTCGTTGGCCAGGAACAGCCGCGTCGGACAGCTCTCGATGATCGCCGGCGCGATCGCCGAGCCCTCGATGTCGGCAAGGCTCTGCGTCGCGAACACCACGCTCGCGTTCTTCTTGCGCAGCGTCTTCAGCCATTCCTTGAGCTGACGGCCGAACAGCGGATCGTCGAGCGCCAGCCAGCCCTCGTCGATCAGGATCAGAGTCGGACGGCCATCAAGCCGCCGGCCGATGCGATGGAACAGATAGGCCAGCACCGCCGGGGCGGCCGGCGTGCCCACCAATCCTTCGGTTTCGAAGGCCTGCGCGTCGCTCCCCCCGAAATGCTCGACATCCCCGTCGAGCAGCCGGCCATAAGGTCCCGCCAGTGTGTAGGGGCCAAGCGCGCGTTTCAGCCCCGACGCTTGGATGAGCACGGTCAGGCCGGTCAGGGTTCGCTGCGCGACCGGGGCATCGGCCAGGCTCCCGAGCGCGGTCCACAGATGCTCCTTGACCTCTGGCGTGATCGCAAAGCCTTCGCGCGCGAGGATCGCGCCCAGCCAGTCAGCTGCCCAGGCTTTCTCATCGGCCTCGTCGATCCGCGCGAGCGGTTGCAGCGACACCGGCGCGGCATCGCCACCCAGCGCACCGCCAAGGTCATGCCACTCGCCGCCCATGGCGAGAGTCGCCGCCCGGATCGATCCGCCATGATCGAAGGCAAAGATCTGCGCCTGGGCGTAGCGCCGGAACTGGAGCGCCATGAAGGCGAGCAGTACGCTCTTGCCCGAGCCCGTCGGCCCGACCACCAGCGTATGGCCGACGTCACCGACATGCAGCGAGAAGCGGAAGGGGGTCGCGCCCTGGGTCCGCGCGTGGAAGAGCGGCGGCGCCTTGAAATGCGCGTCCTGCGTCGGCCCCGCCCATACCGCGGAGACCGGCATGATATGGGCTAGGTTCAGCGTCGAGATCGGCGGCTGGCGGACATTGGCGTAGGGGTTGCCCGGCAACGAGCCGAGCCATGCCTCAAGCGCGTTCAGCCCTTCGGCGATGCAGGCGAAGTCGCGTCCCCGCACGATCTTCTCTACCGACTGGAGACGCAGGTCCGCGTCGCGGGCCGTATCGGCCAGCACCGTGATCGTCGTCGTGACATAGGCATAGCCAGCGATATCGGCGCCGAGATCCTGCAAGGCGGCATCGGCCTCGGCCGACTTGTTGGCGGCGTCGCTGTCGACCAGCACGCTTGCCTCGTTGGTCAGCACCTCCTTGATGATCGCCGCCAGGCTCTTGCGCTTCGAGAACCACAAGCGACGAATGCGCGACAGCATTCGCTGGGCCATCACCTTGTCGAGGCAGATGGCGCGCGTGGTCCAGCGATAGGCGAAGCCAAGCCGGTTCAGCTCGTCGAGCATTCCCGGCACCGTCGCCGCTGGAAAGCCCGTGATCGACAGGCAGCGCAGATGCTTTGCGCCCAGCTGCGGCGCAAGGCCACCGACCAGCATTTCGTCGGCCAACAGCGCGTCGAGGTGCATCGGGGTCTCGGGCACCGCGATCCGCTGATCGTGCGTCGAGATCGTCGAGTGCAGATAGGTGAGCGTCTCGGTGGGCGAGAGCCACGCCGCCTCGGGCATCACGCCCTCGATCATGTCGAGAATCCGGCCGGTCTCGCGCTCGAAATCATCAAGATGATCGGCCGCGGTCGCGACGCCTTCGGCACCGCCCTCGTAGAAAAGCGAGGAGGCTTTCGACGTATCGTCCGCCGGCGGCAGCCACTGCAGGGTCAGATAATAAGCGCTGGTAAAGTTCGGGCGCGTGATGTCGCCGCCTTCGAACAGATTACGACGTTCCTCGTCGATCAGCGCCGAGACTGGGTCGGCGAAGCCATCCGACGCGGGATAGCCCGGGGAGGCGGTTCGCTGCGCTTCGACATAGATCGCCCAGCCGGTGCCGAGCCGCTTGAGCGCGCTGTTCAGCCTGGCCGAGGTTGCGATAAGCTCGGCCTGGGTCGCGCTGTCGAGGTCCGGCCCGCGAAAGCGGGCGACGCGCAGGAAACTGCCATCTTTATTGAGAATGATGCCGGGCGCGATCATCGCCGCCCAGGGGAGGAAATCCGAGAGCCGCGAGGCGCGGCGAGCATGTTCGCGCAGGAACAACATGGGGTTCAGCTTTCGAAGAGGTTGGGGAGCGCGATGTGGCGGCGGGCAACGGGAAGAATCTGTGCGTCACGCCGGGCGGCGAAGACTGCGAGGCCATGGCCGACCAACGCCATCACGATGCCGGCAATCCAGAGCCTGAGCCCGATGCCTACCGCGGCTGCGAGCGTCCCGTTGACGATCGCGAGCGCACGCGGAGCGCCGGCCAGCAGGATCGGTTCGGCGAGCGCCCGATGCACGGGTGCGGCGAAGCCGGGCAGATCTTCCTGCATCAGACGAGCGCCCCGCCGCCGAAGCTGAAGAAGCTCAGGAAGAAGGAGGACGCGGCAAAAGCGACCGACAGTCCGAACACGATCTGGATCAGCTTGCGAAAGCCACCCGAGGTGTCGCCGAATGCCAGAGTCAGACCCGTGATCACGATGATGATCACGCCGATCACCTTCGCAACCGGTCCCTGCACCGAGTCGACGATCGACTGGAGCGGCGTCTCCCAGGGCATGCCGGTGCCGCCGGCCCAGGCCGGTGAAGATGTGATGATGGCGGCGGCGACGAGGATCGAGCGCTTGAGTTTCTGCAGACGGATCATGAGGTTGCTCCTGTGGCAAGGTGGATCGGGAGAAGGCGGTAGGTTCCGTCGGGCTCGAGCCCTTCGACACGGACGAGCTCGGACAGCCGGCGCTCGGGCCCGCGACCGGTGAGGACGGCGATCACGTCGATGGTCTCGGCGATCAGCGCGCGAGGCACATGCGCGATCGCTTCGAGGATCAGCTGCTCAAGCCGGTGCAGTGCGGCGCTTGCGGTGCCGGCATGGATCGTGCCGATCCCGCCGGGATGCCCGGTGCCCCATGCCTTCAGCAGATCGAGAGCTTCGGGTCCGCGCACCTCACCGACTGGAATGCGATCGGGCCGTAGCCGCAGGCTCGAGCGGACCAGGTCGGTCATGGTGACGCCGGGCGCGGTGCGTAGACTTACGACGTTGGCGGCATCGCAGCGGAGTTCGCGTGTGTCCTCGATCAGGATGATGCGGTCCTGTCCCCCTGACGCGACAGCCAGCAACGCGTTGGTCAGCGTCGTCTTGCCGGTCGAGGTGCCGCCCGCGATGAGGATGTTGGCGCGACTCTGGACCGCCGCGGCGAGATAGGCGGCGGCGGTAGCCCTCATCGTGCCGGCGGCCACATAATCGGCGAGCGCCAACGGAAGGCTCGCGGGACGGCGGATAGCGAATATCGGCTCGGCTACGACAGGGGGCAGCAGCCCCTCGAAGCGTTCGCCGCCTTCGGGCAGCTCCGCCGAGACGCGCGGCGTCGCGCGGTGGACCTCAGCGCCGACATGGTGGGCAACCAGCCGGATGATGCGCTCGGCCTGCGCCGGCGAAAGTCGTTCGTCTGTCGCTGCCATGCCGCGGTCGAGCCGATCGACCCACAGCCGGCCATCCGCGTTGAGCATGATTTCGGCGACTTGCGGCTCATCGAGCCACGCGGCGATCGCCGGGCCCAGGGCGCTCCGCAACATGGCGGTGCCGCGGGCGTGTACGATGGCCGATGGCTGGTTCACTGGGCTGTCTCCGTTGAAGAGAAGCCGCTTTGGCGGCTTCGGAGACAGGTAAAGAATGCGAAATCCGGGTGCTTACAACAGCATTCCGTGCACGTCGTACGGTCGGCGACCGGAGGATATAGTAGCGCGGGTCATGGCAGCGCGCCGTTGCTCCCTGTCCGCATTTCAACAGGACTTCGAGGCGACTCGACCCGCTGTGATTCGCTGGAACTGGTCATGGTCGCGGAACTATGGTGCGGTTCGCGGCGAAGCGCTGAGGGCTAGGCTGACGAGGATTGCTATGCCGGACATTCCGCATTTCGTGGCTTGGATCGATTACCTCATCGCCAGCGAGAATCCGGACGATCAGGCGCTCGCGACGGAGTTTCGCACCCAGAACTTGGCTATGCGCGACTTGGTCGAGGCAACGGCCGCCGAAATGAACGAGGGCCTGTTCGCCCCGGACTGGCTCGAAAAAATGGAGGCTCAGCGCCGCGTCTGCGATGATCTCACGAAGCAGGTTTTCGAGCGGGCCCAAGTGCTGGTTGCGGCTGGCGCTTCGCCGGCAGACGAGGCCTCGGTCGCCGGAGATTGGCGCGCGCGATGGCAAACATAGCCAGTCGAGCGCGATATTGTCATGAATCGGCCAAGCGATCGACTTATGCGCTGTTGGCACATCAAGATGACGGGGACATTCAGCTGGGCTCGCAAGCGCAATCCCAGGAAATGCATGTTCCGTTTGAGGCGGGACGCCATTCGGTTCCGCGCATCGAACGGCTTGGAAGCGCGACAATCGTGCGAGCCGCCTTCGCAGACGTAGTCGAGCAGGTCGCGCCGCGTAATGGTGGCTCTCGGACCTTGACTCTGTCCATGTCTTCAGAAGGTCAGATGCACATGATTGCCGCGATCCCGCGCCGGGCGCGTGGACCGCGGCCCGCCAAAATTACATCTTGAAACGCAAACCGACGCGGAATTTTCGCCCGATCGTGTCGTAGAGCACCGGGTTGATGCTCGCCGGAGCGATGGCGAGGCCAGGACCATAAGCGACCTGGGCGGGATCCCTGTTTAAGAGGTTGTCCACCGCGAAATAGGCGACGATTTGATGCGGGAGCTTCACGGAGAAACTCGTGTCGAAGTAGAGAGCTCCCGGCAGCCGATTGTCGCTGATCGTGGGATGAGCTGCCGCTTGCGCCGGAGTCTGGACGGGGCAGGCAGTTGTGCACTGAATGTAGGTGGTGTTCTCAACGCCCGCGCTGAATCCGCGTGCCGTGAGCGAAAATGCAACCGGATCGCGATCAAAACCTATCGTTGCAGAATATCGCCACTTCGGCAGCGAGTCCTTGAGAAACACGTTCAAGCCGTTGGTGCCGACGGTGTCGGTCGGCGGCGAGATGCCGTTGTCGAAATAGTTCTTGAGATAACGGGTCGCGAGACCCCGAACCGAGATTTGGCCGCCGAATACCTCCGCACGGTAGCTCGCTTCAAAATCGAGACCACGCGAAATTTGGGTTGCGAAGTTGACCGGAGACGAATTGACGGAGGTGATCACGCCACTAGCGTCCCGGGTGATCAGCGAGCAAAATGCAGCCACCCCGCCGCGGCACTGATTGATCTCGGTCTGTGCATCGACCGTCGAGATCGCACCGTTGATACGAATGTCATAATAGTCGACCGACGCCGCAAACCCCGGAATGAAGCTTGGCTGCAGGACCACTCCTACACCGAGGGCATCTGCCTTTTCCGGCTTGAGATTGGTGTTGCCCGAAGTGATCAGGTTGACTGTCGGCGAAGTTCCCTTGACCGGATCCGAAACGATGCCTGTCTGGGTCAGACCTGCCTGAAACAGCTCGGCGAGATTCGGTGCCCTGATATCGCGCGATAGGGTTGCACGGAACGTAATGTCCTTGACGGGCGAGTACGTAACACCAACCTTCCACGTCGTGACATAGCCCGAGGTGCTGTAGTTCGTGGCGCGCACGGCGGCGTTCAGATCCAGGCTGTCGGCGAAGGGCAGGTTCTTCGCCAACGGCACCACCGTTTCAAGGAACCCTTCTGTGACGTTGTACGACCCGAAGCTCGCATGGTAATTCCCCGCCCAATAGGCGTTCGAATTTGAAAGCGGGTCGTTTGTACCCGACACCCCCTCCCGGCGATGTTCTATTCCGGTCGCGATGGAGACGGGGCCAGCCCAGGTCGAGAAGGGCTCTCCACGCAACGTGAATGCGCCAACGTCTTGCGTCAGTCGGTTGGTGCCGAAAGCGAGGCCGTTGACATAGGCGACCGCGGCCGCGCTGTTCACCCCCGTGCCCATCGGGTTGAATGGGATGCAGCCGTCGTTCGGGTTGGTTAGGGTGCTCCGACAGACGATGACCCCGTTCGCGTTGCGTACCGCGTCAGTCGCGTTCGTGAGGTTGTTGTTGATCGGAATGTAGGTCGACGCGTAGGATTTATTGATGCTCTCCTGCCAGTAGACGTCCCATTTCCAGTTCGATCCGAGCGCGTTGAAGTTACCGTTTGCGCCGACAACCCAGCGGAACGACGTACGCCGTGAGTCGGCCGGAATCGGCCCGATGTCCGTGGGAGTGATGCCGAGCGTGAACGGCGCCGTCACCTTGCCGGCGAGTGCCGCCGGCAAGAATGCATTGTCGGGTTTGATTGAAAGATAGCCGATATAGTCGAGCGTTAGGTTGTGAGAGGTCGCGCGCGCAAAGGAGCCTTGCGCGAAGACCTGGAAATTGTCTGCGACGTCGTAGCTGACGCGACCGAAAATGTTCTGGCGCGTCATTTTCGGATCGAGGTCGCCGGTCTGGCCGATGTCGTTATACGGCCACGCGCCGCCATTCTGCATGTAAAGGAAGCCGCTTTGCGGGCCCGCGGGAAGCACGCCCGGCGTACCGCCGGCCCCGAAAAAGGTACCCGCCAGCGGGCCGTCGACGATGAAGCCGCCTGGGGTGGCCGTGTAACCAACCTTCGGGACCGTGATAAGCGAAGGCTGGCCGTTGGTGGTCGTGTAGTTGGGATTAGGGATGATCTTCGCGCCATTGTACCAGTCGCGCTTTCCAAATCCCGTAATCCCGTCGTTGGCGGCGAGTTCGCCACTGATCAGGATGTGGCCGCGACCGCCTGCGAACGGGGCACCGGCAGTAAGCGAAATCTTCCAGCTACGATCGTCGCCATACGTCGTCACGCCGCCCTGAAAGTCGCCCTTGAGGTCGGTAAAATCCTTGTCGAGGACGAAGTCCACGACGCCGGCGACGGCGTCCGAACCCCAGCTTGCAGATGCGCCCCCCGTCACGATATCGACCCGCTTGATCAACGCTTGCGGAATCATGTTTACGTCGACCAGGCCGGTGAGTGACGACGCTCCGACCCGCTGACCGTCGAGCAACACCAGCGTACGGCTCTCACCCAGGTTTCGCAGGTTGAGCGCATTGATACCAACAAGCCCGGAGCTCACGAAGGAGCCGTTGGCGCGCGGCGTGTTTGTCGCGGCGAGCGAGGGCAGCTCATTGATGTAATCCGCGATATTGGATGGCGCCTTGGCCGCGATATCGGCCGCCCCAACGACGGAAGTTGGGGTTGGCGCCTTATAACCATCCCTGATTACGCGAGTGCCGGTCACGATGATTTCGCTGCCGGCGGCAGGACCTTTCTCGATCAGAGCGGCAGGTGTCTCGCTCTGGTTTGGCGCAATGTCCTGTGCGCAGGCCGCGCCGGGCAGGATCAGCCCCGTCATGATTGCTGCGCCCGTGCCGGCGAGTAACGCCACTCGGATCCGCTGTATCCCCTTAATGCTCTTGACCATGGATACCTCCCCCTCTTCGTTCTTTGAGAGGGGCAATCGTGACCGCAGAGAGGCATGCGGTCAAAGTCCAAAAATCGGCCTTCTTATTCTGAAAGGTTATGCAATGCGTGCGATAGCGGATCCTCACTCAAGCGCAGCTGACAGGTCTGGACGCCTCGAGTTTCGGACGAACTGGCCTGTTTCGTTCTGCGGCAATGGGACGCCACCTGAGAGGGCCGGAGATATCGGCTTCGACTGCGCGTGGGTGCAATCAGCCGAACGGGCTATCGAGCCAACTCATCGAGCAACAGAGCGGTGAGTGTCTGTGGGTCATCGACCATCAAGTCATGGCCGCAATCGAGGGAAACGGTTTTCCACGACGGCATGTCTTTGACCTTAGCGTATGTCGGATGATTAACAGACGGATATTGCTGGCAGAGCACATAGGTATGACGGGTGACCAAGGATTCCTTTCCGGTGTGGCGTAATTTTTCAACAAAAGTGGCTACCGGGTGAGGCGTGCACATCCGATTGACCCAATCGACATCCTTGGCGTTCACCTGGAAGAACTCCGCGGCTGGCGGTTCCATCATCGTTCCGTTCTGCGCGGCCAGCCCCAGCAAAAGTTGCGTGATGTCGGGCCCCGCGATGTCGAATGCGGACTGCCCATCTTCCGGCACAACGGCATCGAGGTAGAGCAATGTGCGAATTCGTTCGCCGACCTGGCCCGCCACCCCTGTGATGACCATGCCGCCATAGGAATGACCGCACAGGATCACGTCGGTCAGATCGTCCGATTCAATGACCGACACGACGTCTTGGACATGGGTCGACAGGTTTATCGAATGGCTCGACAGATGGGCCAGCTCGCCGACGCCGCTCAGCGTCGGTATATGGACATCATGCCCATGTGAGCGCAGCGCGGCCGCCACCCGCGAGTAGCACCAAGAGCCGTGGAAGGCGCCGTGAACCAATACAAAGGTCGCCATAGGCAGTGACTCCAACCAAAGGCCGCGTTGCTTGATACAATCGTCGGAACCGAAGTTTTAGCCTCGTTCCGACAGCGCCAACCCCAGATACGTTCGATAGGCTTCGAAGACGACGACTAGGCTCCGATCCAATCCGATGCCCCATACGAGGCCTTCTGGATTTGCGATCGGAGCCAGAGCGGTCACGGCTGCGTTAGAAGTCCCGCTTGATCCGGATACCGAACATTCTGGGGTTGCCACGAATAAAGTATCCGGCACCCAGGCCGGTGGTGTTCAATACATAGGTGAAATAGTGCTTATTGAACACATTGGTGGTCCAAAGCGACGCATTCCATTTCGAGAATTGATAGGAGAGCTGCGCGTTTGTCACGGTATGGCCGGGGTCATCGACGCCAGGCGTATTGTGAACATCGTAATATTGACGGGACGATAGAGCAGTGTCGATGTGAAGGGTCACGTTGGACTTATCGAACTCGGCGATACGCCAATCGGCCGCCACGCTGCCACTCAGGCGCGGCGACGCACTCAACCTCTTGCCAACCACACTGACACCGCCAACCGATCCCTCGGTGTAAGCGCTGTTGGCATAGCCGCCCGAGAGGTTGAGCGTAAGCGTTCGAGTGGGCCGGATAACCAAGTCCACTTCGGCGCCGTAAATGCGCGATCTCGGGATGCTCCTCAAAGGCGTTATCAGCGCGCCCCCGACCACCTCCGAGCTGGTGATCTGCTGGTTCTTATACTTGGTGTAGAAACCGGTGAGGTTGAAAGTCACCGCCCGATCGAGAAAGTCCGATTTTATCCCGGCTTCCCAGCTGTTAGCGGTCTCCGGCGGGGCCGCCGTCACTTCCAAGGGAGAGGTATAGGCCTGCGAGTTGTAGGCGCCGGTCCGATATCCCTGCTTGAAACTCGCATAAGCAAGTAGGTGACTGCTGGGCTTGTAGGTTAGCGTCGCCTCGCCGCTGACATTGGAATAGGACCTGGAGTCCGTGATTGGGGCGATCGTCGTTGCGAGCAACGGCGTGGCGGAATCCCCAACGTAGGCAGTGTAATTGTTGATGGCGATCCTATCGCGGCTCCAGCGCAGACCGCCTGCAAGTGACCATTGGTCATTGAAGGCGTACTCCAACCGGCCATACCCGGAATAGCTGCGTCGCTTCTGGTTGAACTGGTTGGTTTGAACTATGCCGGTTCCGCCGCCACCCAGGCCGAAGTCGCACGCGGCGCCACAACGAGGGTCGGTGTAGATCGGGAGCTGCTGAAACATATCGACGGAATCACGGCTGTAAAAGCCTCCCAAAAGCCATTGCAACGGCCCCGTCTTGCCGGTCAGTCGCACCTCTTGGACGAACTGGGAAATATTGGTCGCATTGACTGTCTGGTTGCCGAACTGATCAAGTGGCAGACCGTCGGGGTCGTCATTTTCGGGCCAGTTACCCTTATCGTACGTCGTCACCGAGAAAAGCGAGATGTCGGGAGTGATCGCCCACTTGATTTGACCGTTCACGTTATCGTCGGTGATGCGCTTGTGACCGATGACATTGTTGTCGTTCTCGAAGAAGCCGAGCCCTTCGCGGTGTGCACCGGGAAAAGTATCGTAGATCGGTAGGCCAGCGCTTGCGAAGTCGATATTGTTACCTGCGTAAACGCCCGCCGCGCGGCCCGCGATCCTGTAATGGTTGTAGCGGAGCACGATGTCGAGATCGGACGTCGGCTGATAGCGTACCGACGCACGCAGGCCCAGGATATCCGTCTGATCCAAGTTCTTTCCGCTGGTGGCGGGATTGGAGCTCACCTGTTTTATTGCACCGTCGTCCTTGGTGTAGGTGTATGCCAGGCGGACGGCGAGCTTGTCCTGAACGAGCGGAATCTGAACCGCCCCCTGTGTCTCGCGCCGGTTGAAGTTCCCATAGCCCGCCGTCAAATAGCCCGAGAGATCATAACCCGGTTCCTTGGTGATGATGCTGATCGCGCCACCCGTGGCGTTCTTCCCATAAAGTGCACCCTGAGGACCGCGGAGCACTTCCACATGATCAACATCGAAGAGGGGCATCGCCTCCATCAAAGGCATCTGACGAATGCCCTCGTCGATGTAGACCGCAATCGGGCGGCTCGCATTTTGGCTGAAGTCCGTGGTCGAGATTCCGCGGATCGTAAAGGTTGGAGGGTCGCCAGCGCCGTAGGGTTGCGAGGCTTGCATATTCGGAACCGCCGAAGCCAACTGCGCCGTCGTCGTGATCTGCCGCGTTGCCAGCGTATCGCCACTGAGCGCGACAAGTGAGGCGGGCACATCCTGTGCGCGCTGCGCGCGCCGCTGGGCGACCACGACGATGTCGTTCATTACCGGCACACTATCGTCGGCTTGGGAAGAGGGGGCGTCGGTCGGGGCGGCAGAGCCTGCGGCTTGGGCGTAAGCTCCGCTAGGAATGAGCGAGACTACGATGATCGCGGCGCAACCGCCGAGCAGCTTGCCTTTCAGACGGTAACTTACTTTGGCCATGTGACGCCTCCCCTTTTTGTCAGAAGGCGCAGTGCTGCGGTAGACAAAGACTTTCTGTCAAAGGCCAAAAAACGGATCTCGTATTCTGGACGGTTATACGGTCACGCAGTGGCTGACGACCAGGAGGATCATTTCGCATGACAAAGCGCCAATGCGCGGACGACACTTGCATCCAGGCGAAGTCGATTTTCAGCGCATTCGCACAGGCGCACGTTGTGGATCACGACCCAAGGCTTAAGCGAGAAGGCTGACGGTCCCCAATTCGTCCACGCCGCCTAGTGGCTCGCCTCTTCGTGCAGCAGCATCGAAAGTGCCTCGGGTTCGTCGATCATCACGTCATGGCCACAGTCGATTAAAGCTGTTTTCCAGTCAGGCAGGCTCTTCACCCTCTCGTAAGTCGGTTTGTTGATTGAGTGATATCGCGCAGAGCAGACATAGGTCCGGTTGACCACCTGGCTCTCGCTGCCAGTATGGCATAGCTTCTCGATAAAGCACGCGAGTGGATGGGGGGTGCACATTCTATCCACCCATTCGCTGTCATGAGCATTGACCTTAAAGAATTCGGCGGACGGCGGAGCCATCATCACCCCGGTTTGCCCGGCCGCATCAAGCATTGCACCAGCGCGGATGGGGCCAACGATGTCAAACAGCGATTGACCGTCGTCGGGCACGCAACCATCGATGTAGAACAACGTCTTGATCCGATCGGCTAGCCGGCCGGCAACCCCCGTGATAACCATCCCCCCGTAGGAATGGCCGCAGAGGATCACGTCGTCCAGGTCATAGCTTTGAATCAGGCTCACGACGTCTTGGATGTGAGTGGACAAATTGATCGCCTGCGTAGCAAGATGCACGCGATCGCCCACACCGCTTAGCGTAGGGGTGTAAACGTCATGCTTTCGGGCACGCAGCCGTTCAGCGACACGTGAATAGCACCACCCGCCATGACATCCGCCGTGTACCAGAACGAAAGTAGCCATCAGGTACTCTCCCGGCCCGCGTTACGCCAAACCCCGACCCCTTGAAGGGGTGTAGAGGACTGACGACGGCCCAATGTTGAGAATGAAAGGAACATTCTTGTCAAAGTCCGAATAGAGCGTCGAGCATTCCGCAGCGGTATAACCTTGCCAGCCGCTCACGCTGTTAAGGTCGTCCAGCGTTCGGGGGGCTATCAGCGTCCATCCACGGCTGCGATGAACTGGATCTCGAGCCTCAAGTCCGCGGCCGCAAGCCGGCCCTCGACGGTCGCTCGGGCCGGCGGATTTTCGCGATCGATCCACCTCTCCCACACAGCGTTCATGTCGGCAAAGTCGCCAATGTCACTGAGCCATATTGTAGCGCTCAGGAGGTTGGCGCGGCCTGTGCCGACTTTGGCAAGGAGTTCGTCTGCCTTGGCGAGCACCTGCTCTGTCTGACTGCTGACGTCGCCACCGCGATCGTCTGCTGTGAGCCCCGAAAAATAGGCCGTCCCGTTGTGAATAACCACGCGGCTGTATCGATCGCCTGGTTCCAGCCGGCTAATTGCAGCCATGTCATTGCTCCCGTGAGTATGGAGGTTGCGGTCGTGTCGCCCGTGCGACGTGATCGTACCGATGCGGAAGACACCGGTTTGGGTTGCGAGCAACACACACCATCTGGTCGTTATTCAATTACATGTGAGTCGTTCGACCTGAACTCACCTTCTTGTCTATCGTCGGTCGCGCAGCCAATCCCTGTAGCCAATTCACCGAGAGTGACGGGCTTCAGCGGCGGTCGAATATGGAAGAAGCCGACGTCCTCAGGGGATCGATCCTGCATCGCCGCAAGTATCCGGGTAACCGTGTAGCCGCACTGTCGTCCCTGACACGGGCCCATTCCCGCTCGGGTGGCGGCCTTCACTTGGTTGGGACCCGGGCGGCCCACGGAGGCGGCAGCTCTGATTGCGCCCGCCGTTACCTCCTCGCAGCGACAGATAACGGTCCGATCAGCAGGCGCGTACACCTCTGCGCGAGGGCGAAAAAGTGCATCAAGGAACGGGCGGATGGCAAGCTCACGCGCAAGCCTCCGACGCGACGGCACGGCAACGCGCTCAGCCGAAGTGGAATCCAGTCGCCCGAGCTTGGAGGCAGCGCGGATGCCAGCCAGAGTTCCCCGGCATTGAGCCGCTCTCGCTCCTGCGATGCCCGCGCCATCGCCGGCAATGAACAGGCCGTCCACCGACGACTCGCCCCATGCGTCGAGGACGGGGACGAAGCAGTCCTGAGCCGCGCTCCACTTCAATGTGCAATCCATCGATAGCGCGGGGTGGATGCTCGGGACCACTCCCTCGTGGACGAGAAGAAGTCCTGCGGGCACCGCCACCTCGGGGCCGCTGCCGCTGCGGTAGCGAAGCTTCGTGATGCGATGCTCGCCCACCGCTTCGATCGAGCACACATCGCGGATCACGCGGACCCGCCGCCGCAACATCGACGTCCAGCCCAGCCCCTTCAGAAGATCGCCGGGCGCCTTCAGCGCAGCTGGAAGATGGACCAGCGCTTCTCGCCACCGAGCCTTTGGAGTCGTGTCGAGATAGCCCGCGATCTGGCCCCCGGCACGCAGGAGCTGGACTGCATAAAGCAGCGGCAACGGACCACTTCCGGCTATCCAGACCGGATCGGCCGGTATCTCGCCTGCATTCTTGAGCAGGATTTGAGCCGCACCGACGGTTAGCACGCCTGGTAGCGTCCAGCCGGGAAAGGGCGCGGGCCGCTCCTGCGCGCCCGTGGCGAGGAGCAACTTGCTCGCCTCGACCATGCCCACCTGTCCCTCGCTGGTGAATAGCGCTCGGAAGCCGGGTTCGAGCTGCCAGATCTGGGCGTTCGGACGATAGTTGGCACCACAGGCACGAAACAATTCCGCCGCGTTCCGACCCTCGGAATAGGTCGGACCAAGAACCTCGTCTCGACGTCGGGTCATCTCGACGGAACGCCAGATCTGTCCTCCGGGCGTTGCCTGTTCGTCGATGACCATCACGTCCAGATTATGGCGACGCGCCTCGACGGCTGCCGCCATGCCGGCGGGACCCGCACCGACTATCAGGAGATCAACGCGATTGATGACTAGATCCTCCGCTTGCCGGCCTGCCGGGAGATACGCATTCCCGGTCGCACCGAGACGAGGCAGGTTTGCACGGATGATTGACCGTCGACTTCAGCCAAGCAGTCGAAGCACACACCCATCATGCAATAGGGAGCCCTCTTACTTCCGGTATTCGGCGTCAGCCGTGCCCACGGAGCGGAAGCCCTCATGATGACAGCGGCAACGCTCTCGCCCGGTTCGGCCGGAACGATCTCCCCGTCGATCTCGATCGTCACCGGACCGCGATCGGACTCATGCAGCTTTCGGAACATCGAACCGCCTATGGTGAAAGACGTGGAGCTCCTCCGAAAGTTGTCCGCCAGCAATGCAGTCGGCGAGGATTCCGGCATGGAACGCCGCTAGGGTAACGCCCGAATGGCAGAGCGCCACGAAGGCGCCAGGATGTGTCTCCGATTCCGCGTAGATTGGAAAACCATCGGGAGTCAGGATTCTGAGGCCCGCCCATTGCCGGACCAGGCTTACATCTCTCAGACCGGGAAATTGTCGGAGCGCGCTCGCGCTTAACACTGCGGCCGCCTCGCTCGTGGTCGAGCAATCGAGGCCGACCTCTTCATGCGTGGCGCCGATCATGATGCTGCCTTCTCGGGTTTGTCTCACGTCGAGCGTGGGCAATGGCAGGACCGGCATCACCTTTTCCGTGACCAGGATCTGCCCGCGCTGCGGCCGAATGGGAACATCAAGACCGACCTGGCGGGCAAGAGCTGTTGACCCGATCCCCGCTGCAATCACGACGCGCGCTGCCGACAGTTTCTCGGAGCCGAAGCCGACCGTAAATCCTCCGCCGGCCTGCGCCTCGACCGAATGAACGGTGCTGCCGCCACGCAGGCTGCCCCCCTTCCGCACTATCCCAGCTTGAAGCGAGGCAAGGAGGCGTAGCGGGTTCGCGTGACCGTCCCGCCGTCCGAGGCTTGCACCGCTCACTTCGCGGCCCAGTTCGATGCCAGGCAGCAGAGCGCGCACAGCGCCATCGTCCAGCATTTCCCAATCGGGATCGGAGGAGTCTTCGAGTTGGTTGTGCAGTCGCAGAAGGCTGCTCCGGCGCTCCTCGAAATCCGCCTCGCCGAGGCACAGTACGAGCCCGCCGTCATGCTCGTATTGCAGGTCGATCGCAGTAGTCTCGGCCAGTTCCTCCGCGAAACCCTGCCAAGCGTCGACCGAGTTCCTCGTCAGGAAGTAGTAGGCGGGCATGTCCATGCCCTTGCCGTGCAGCCATACCAGCCCGAAGTTGGCATTCGCCGCACGTACGTCGCGGTCACCGCCGTCCAGGACGAGCACGCGTTCGCCGCGCCCAGCGAGACCATAGCCTATCGCCGCGCCTACAGTACCAGCTCCGATCACGATCACGTCGGCGTTCATACCTCTCCCCGTCGTTGACGAAGTAGGAGGGCGTGATCTATGCGTCCAAGGCGAAAATCGAAGTCGGCTATTCTGAGAGGTTATGGTATGCCCCGTCATCTCAACTTGAGGCAGATCGAAGCCTTCAAGGCCGTCATCGAAAGCGGGACCGTCAGCCGGGCTGCGGACCTCGTGCACATCTCCCAGCCTGCGATGAGCAAGCTTATTGCCCACCTGGAATTCGATACCGGCCTGAAGCTCTTCGACCGGGTGAAGGGACGGCTCGCTCCTACCGAGCACGCGATGCGGCTTTACGGCGAGATCGACCGCATCTTCTCTGGCGTCCGCCAGGTCGAGAATGCGGTCGATGCCATCCTCAGGGAGGAGCAGGGTCGGCTGGCGGTCGGGGTCATGCCCGCTTTCGCAGGTCCATTCATCCAGCGGGCGACGATGGGTTTCCTCAAGGAACGACCGAACGTGTTCTGCTCGGTGCAGTCGCTTGGCTCGCAATGGATCGTCGAGTGGCTTGTGACCCGCAAGCTCGATGTGGGCCTGGTGGAGGCGGGCATCGATAACCCCTACATCACATTCGAGCCCGTGATGGAGCAGCCGCTCGTCTGCGTCATGCCGCACGGGCATCCGCTCGCCAGGAAAGCGCACATCCGACCCAAGGATCTTGCGGACATTCCGTTCGTCAGCCTCAACCCCGACAACTATCTGTCCCACCAGATCGAAAGCGCACTCGCGGCTCACAGCGTGACGCCCCAAACAGCGCTGATCGCGAATCTCGGACCGACCTTGTGCGAGTTCGTCGCGGCCGGCGTCGGCGTCTCCCTGATCCACCCCCTTGTAGCAAGCGGCCTCGAAGGCCGCCTGGTGATGCGCCCATTCGAACCCAGAATCTTGTCGGGTTTTCAGCTATGCCGGAGTATCGACAGCCGCAATGCGCAGTTGGTCGACGCATTCGCCGAGCAATTGAGGATGGCGGCCGCGCAAATCTCGAGCACCATGCATAGCGCGCTCGAGAGTTGATCCACACTGTCCCCGGAGAGGCAATAGACGGTGTGACAGCACCATAACCGTGGCGAATACACATCGCGGAGTTTCGACTTAGACGAATAGGAAATCGCCGCGCTATTGGTCTCCAATTTTGGAGGGAGTCTCGATGACGGCGACAATAAATCCGAGTAATGGTCGACGGCGAGCATCGATGGCGCGCATTGTTGAAGCCGAGCTGTTCGAGGTGCGGGCGGCCTTCGCCAAGCCCTACAGCCTCGCGAAGTCCTACGGGACGTTTACCACGACATGCGCGGTCATCCTAAAGCTGACCGACGCCGATGGCGTAGTGGGATGGGGCGAGGCGAATCCCATGCAACCCTTCACCGTCGAATCACCCCGCGATTCTCGCGACGTGCTGCGCGAACAACTGCTGCCTGCCGTGTTCGCAGAGACGTTGCCCGAGCCCGGGGCGATAGACCTTATGCTGGACGGTCTGCGGAGCGATCATCTCTGTGCGAAGGGCGCAGTCAGCATGGCCCTTCTTGATGTCATGGGCAAAAGGCTTGGCGTTCCTGTCACGACCCTGCTTGGCGGCGCGATCCATGCTTCGCTACCCGTTCTCTGGCCCCTCGGAACCGGCACCGCGGACGACGACTGCGCGGTCATTGAGGAAAAGGCTGCCGCGGGCTTTGGCAGCTTCATGCTGAAGATGGGCGCAGCGCCCGTTCGCGATGAGATTCGCCGGGTCGAAACTCTCGCTGCCCGCTATGGTGAACGCTTCAAGCTGATTGCCGATGCCAACCAAGGCTGGGACCTCGAGGAAGCCCGCGTCTTCCTCGCGGGCGTGAAAGGCATGCCCTTGGCCTTTGTCGAGCAGCCTGTCGCCAAGGCCGATTTCGATGGGATGGCGATCCTTGCGAAGTCCAGCGCGTTCCCGATCTCAGCCGACGAGTCACTGACCGGCCTTTCGGAGGCGGCGCGACTCGCAGCAATCGGGGCCGCGAACATTTTCAGCGTCAAGAGCAGCAAGAATGGCGGCCCACTGCGCGCCCAGCGCATCGGCACCGTCGCGCAAGCATTCGGAATCCGGTGCTACATGAACTCGATGCTGGAGTTCGGCATCACGCAGGCGGCGTCGCTGCAGCACGCGGCGACCACGCCGAACCTGTTCGACGCGGGACATGCCTATATGTCGACGCTTCGGCTTGCCGAGGACCCGACCGATTTCTCATCATTCGTCAGCGACGGCCGCGTTTCAGTCCCGAGCGGGGCAGGGCTCGGGATTGAGGTTGACGAGGCGCATGTTCGCCGGCTGGCCGTGGTCACCGACCGACTTCGAGCGGCCGACTGACCGCGCGCGTCGAACGCCGCCCCCGCGCTCGCCCACCGGCTGGTGGACGCTCCGACGGATCGGCATGTGCGGGGTGGGAAAAGACCAGCGACCCCGCGCCGGTCTGGGTCGAACTCCGACAAACC
>Ga0105248_10002402_pt1 | contig 20798 bp, 14 predicted proteins | sample KBSS34metaG_FD_81524 | JGI IMG/M metagenome (GOLD analysis project Ga0105248, IMG submission 81524) | Switchgrass rhizosphere microbial communities from Kellogg Biological Station, Michigan, USA - KBS S3-4 metaG | ecosystem: Host-associated > Plants > Roots > Rhizosphere > Soil | place...
CGGCTTGCGCACTCGCAAGACGAGGGGCCGTCATCACCCCCCCAGCGCGTCGAGCAACTCGCTCTCGATCTCGATCTGCTGGCGCGCCTGCTGCAGCGAGGGGCCGTTGATGAGGAAGGTGTCTTCCACGCGCTCGCCGAGCGTCATCACCTTCGCGAGTTGCAGGTTGATGTCGTGGCGGGCCAGGACGCGCGCAATGCAGTAAAGCAGGCCGGAGCGGTCGCTGGCGGACACGCTCAGGAGCCAGCGCTGGGCGCGTTCGTCGGGCTTGAGTTGCACGCGCGGCGTGATGGGGAAAGACCGCACACGGCGCGAGAGGCGGCCGCGGCTGGGCTCGGGCAGGGGACCGGTCTGCTCCAGTGCCAGCGCGAGGCGGTTTTCCACGAGCGAGATGAGATCGCGGTAGTGCTGGTCGGCCTGCGAAGTGATGACCTGGAAGGTGTCGAGCGCGTAGCCGGTGCGCGTGGTGTGGATCTTCGCGTCCTGGATGTCGAAGCCGGCGCCATCGAAGTAGCCGCAGATGCGCGCGAAGAGGTCGGAACGGTCGGGGGCGTAGACGAGCACCTGCAGCCCTTCGCCCACGCTGGACAGCCGCGCGCGCACGATCGGCGTGGGCGAGCTCACATGGCGGCAGAGCATGCGCGCATGCCAGGCGATGTCGTTGGCGTCAAGCCGCGCGAAGTAGCTGATCTCCAGCGTGTCCCACAACGGCTTTTGCATGCCGCCGGGCAGCGAGTAGAGGTTGAGGATGTGCTGCGCCTCGAGCTTGCGCGCCTCGATCTCCGCGTCGACGTTCGGCTTGGCCCCGCCCAGCGCGCGCAGGCTGAGGCGGTAGAGGTCCTCCAGCAGCTTGCCCTTCCAGGCGTTCCATACCTTCGGGCTCGTGCCCCGGATGTCGGCCACGGTCAGCAGGTACAGGGCGGTGAGCGTTCGGTCGTCGTGCACCTTCTCGACGAAGGCCTCGATCACGTCCGGATCGCTCAGGTCTTCCTTCTGCGCGATGCGGCTCATGGTGAGGTGCTCGCGCACGAGGAACTCGATGAGGCGGGCGTCCTCGCGCTCGATGCCGTGCTCGCGGCAGAAGCGGCGCACTTCCTCTGCGCCGAGCTCGGAGTGGTCGCCGCCGCGGCCCTTGGCCACGTCGTGGAAGAGGGCTGCGACGTAGAGGATCCAGGGCTTGTCGAACTCGGCCGCGAGCTGCGAGCAGAACGGGTACTCGTGCGCGTGCTCGGGAATGAAGAAGCGGCGCACGTTGCGCAGCACCATGAGGATGTGCTGGTCCACGGTGTAGACGTGGAAGAGGTCGTGCTGCATCTGCCCGACGATGCGGCGGAACACCCACAGGTAGCGTCCGAGCACCGAGGTCTGGTTCATCAGTCGGAAGGCGTGAGTCTGGCCCTCCGGCTGCTTGAGGATCTGCATGAACAGATCGCGATTGACCGGGTCGAGGCGGAATTCGCGGCCCATCAGCTCGCGCGAGTTGTAGAGCGCGCGCAGCGTGCGGGCGGACAGGCCCTTGATGCCCACCGTCTGCTGGTAGGTGAGGAAGGTCTGGAGGATGGCGTGGTTGTCGCGCTCGTAGAGGTCGTCGCTCGCGACTTCGAGCATGCCGCCGCGGTCGAAGAACTTCTCGTTGATCGGGCGCATCGGCGCATCGCTCGAACCGGTGATGCGCTCCTCGATGTTGAGCATGAGGATCTGGTTGAGCTGCGACACCGCCTTGGCCGCCCAGTAGTAGCGCCGCATCAGCGCCTCGGAGGCGCGGCGCTCGCGCGTGTGCGCATGGCCGAAGCTCTCGGCCACCGCCGTCTGCAGGTCGAACACCAGGCGATCCTCGCGGCGTCCGGCCACCGTGTGCAGACGCGCGCGGATGAGCTTGAGCAGGCCCTCGTTGCGCTGCAGCTGCTTCACCTCGAAGGGCGTGACCAGGCCGCGGGTGGCCAGCGCGTGCCAGCTCTTGCCCAGCCCCGCCGCACGTGCCACCCAGACCAGCACCTGCAGGTCGCGCAGGCCGCCGGGGCTTTCCTTGCAGTTGGGCTCCAGCGCGTAGGGCGTGTCCTCGTACTTCGTGTGGCGCTGGCGCATCTCCAGCGTCTTGGCGCGCAGGAAGGCCACCGGGTCCATCGTGCGGGCCTGTGCGCGCTGGAACTGGTCGTACAGGCGCCGCGAGCCGCAGATGAAGCGCGATTCCAGCAGGGCCGTCTGCACGGTGACGTCGGCCAGCGCGTCGGCCTGGCATTCGGCGATCGTGCGCACGCTGGAGCCGATCTCCAGCCCGATGTCCCAGCACGCGGTGATGAAGCCGCTGACCGAGGACTTCAGCGCGTCCTGGTCGTGGCCGTCGATCGAGCGCTGCGCGCCCTCGGTGGGCAGCAGCACGAGCACGTCGACGTCGGAGTAAGGGAAGAGCTCGGCGCGGCCGTAGCCTCCGACCGCCACGAGCGTCGCGCCGCGCGGCATGAGCGCATGGTCCCAGAGGCAGGTGAGCGTCTCGTCGACATGGCGCGCGAGCGCGCGGATCAGGCGCGATGCGGCCGGGGCGGTCGGACGTTCGGCGCGGAATTCCTCGATGAGCTGGGACTTGCGCTCGCGAAAGCGCGAGCGCAGGCCCTGGAGCGGCGCCTCGCCGGCGGTGGCGTTCTGAGAGGAGGGCAGAGCGGACATGACCTCGTCAAATGCGAACGCGGCCGGCGCTCACGCGCCTCAGGCCTGCGCGAAGGAGGGCGGCGGCGGGCTGCCGTCGGAGAGCGTGAGGACTTCGTAGCCGGTGTCGGTGACGAGCACCGTGTGCTCCCACTGCGCCGACAGCGAGCGATCCTTTGTGACGATGGTCCAGCCGTCGCCGGTTTCCTTGATCTCGCGCCGGCCGGCGTTGATCATCGGCTCGATGGTGAACACCATGCCCGGCACCAGCTCCTCCAGCGTGCCCGGGCGCCCGTAGTGCAGCACCTGCGGCTCCTCGTGGAACTTGCGGCCGATGCCGTGCCCGCAGAACTCGCGCACCACCGAGAACCCGCTGTTCTCGGCGAAGGTCTGGATGGTGTGGCCGATGTCGCCCAGCCGTGCGCCGGGGCGCACCTTCACGATGCCCCGCCACATGGCTTCGTAGGTGATGGCGCACAGGCGCTTGGCCGCGATGGAGCCTTCGCCCACGATGTACATGCGGCTCGTGTCGCCGTGCCAGCCGTCCTTGATGACGGTGACGTCGATGTTGACGATGTCGCCGTTCTTCAGCGGTCGATCGTTCGGAATGCCGTGGCAGACCTGGTGGTTGATCGAGGTGCAGATCGACTTCGGGTAGGGCGTGTAGCCCGGCGGCGCGTAGTTCAGCGGCGCGGGGATGCCTTCCTGCACGCGGGTGATGTGATCGTGCGCAATGCGGTCGAGGTCTTCGGTGGAGACGCCGGGCTTCACGTGGGCCGTGAGCATGTCCAGCACCTCGGAGGCCAGGCGCCCGGCAACGCGCATGCCCTGGACGTCGGAGGCGGTCTTGATCGTGATCGACATGCCGCGAATTATCTCACCGGCCTTTTAGAATGCAGGGTTTCCCAGCAGTGGCCCTTCGCCCCGTAGCGTTCGCACCCCGAATGCACCACTGCCCGCGCCCCAAGCCCCAAGCCCCGCGCCACGCGAGAGCCGCATGACCTCAGCGACCCACCTGATCCTCTCCTTCGAAGGCGGCAATGCGCTGCCCAGCTTCCGGGCCCAGGCCCTGCTCGCGCGGCTGCGCGAAGTGGCGCCGCAGGTGACTGCGGTGCATGCGCGCTCGGTCCACTGGGTCTGGAGCGAGCAGCCCCTGGACAGCGACGCGCGCGACAAGCTGGCCGCGCTCCTGCGCTACGGCGACGCCTACGAAGGCCCGTCGCAGGGCGAGCTGGTCGTGGTGATGCCGCGCCTGGGCACTGTCTCGCCCTGGGCCTCCAAGGCCACCGACATCGCCCACAACTGCGGTCTGCCGATCAAGCGGGTGGAGCGGGTCACCGAGTACCGCCTCACGCTCAAGACGGGGCTCCTGGGCGGCGCGAAGTCGCTCGAGCCCGCGCAGCGCGCCGCGGTCGCGGACCTCCTGCACGACCGCATGACCGAGAGCGTGGCCTTCGAGTCGCAGGCAAGCGTGCACCTCTTCGACGAGAAGCCCGCGCAGGCGATGGAACGGGTGGACGTGCTCCACCACGGCCGCCAGGCGCTGGTCGCCGCCAACCGCGACTTCGGCCTCGCGCTGTCGGACGACGAGATCGACTACCTCGTCGATGCCTTCAAGGGCCTCGGGCGCAATCCGACCGACGTCGAGCTGATGATGTTCGCGCAGGCCAACAGCGAGCATTGCCGGCACAAGATCTTCAACGCGCAGTTCGTGATCGACGGCCAGGCCCAGGAACACTCGATGTTCCAGATGATCCGCAACACCGAGCGCGTGTCCCCGCAGCGCACGGTGGTGGCCTACAGCGACAACGCCGCCGTGATGGAAGGCGGCCCCGCGCAGCGCTGGCTGCCCCAGGGCTACACCAATGCGCCGCTGTACACGCCGCGCGAGGACATCGCCCACGTGCTGATGAAGGTCGAGACGCACAACCACCCGACCGCCATCTCGCCCCATCCCGGAGCCTCCACCGGCGCGGGCGGCGAGATCCGCGACGAGGGCGCCACCGGCCGCGGCGCGAAGCCGAAGGCGGGCCTCACCGGCTTCACCGTGTCGAACCTCCACCTGCCCGGCACCACCGAGCCCTGGGAGCGCGTGCGCTACGGCAAGCCCGAGCACATCGCAAGCGCGCTGCAGATCATGGTCGAGGGGCCGCTCGGCGGCGCGGCCTTCAACAACGAGTTCGGCCGGCCCAACCTCGGGGGCTACTTCCGCGTCTACGAGCAGACGGTGAAGGAGGCGGGCGCGCAGGGGCCCGCGCAGCGCCGCGGCTACCACAAGCCCATCATGATCGCCGGCGGCGTGGGCACGATCTCCGCGGGCCAGACGCACAAGATCGAGTTCCCCGCCGGCACGCTGCTCATCCAGCTCGGCGGCCCGGGCATGCGCATCGGCATGGGCGGCGGCGCCGCCAGCTCCATGGCCGCGGGCGCCAACACCGCCGCGCTCGATTTCGATTCCGTTCAGCGCGGCAACCCCGAGATCCAGCGCCGCGCGCAGGAGGTCATCAACCATTGCTGGGCGCTGGGCGACAGCAACCCCATCCTTGCCATCCACGACGTGGGCGCGGGCGGCATCTCCAACGCCTTCCCCGAGCTCGTGGACGGCGCGCAGCGTGGCGCGCGCTTCGACATGCGCGCCGTGCCGCTGGAGGAAAGCGGCCTCGCGCCCAAGGAGATCTGGTGCAACGAAAGCCAGGAGCGCTATGTCCTGGCCGTGGCGCCGGAAAGCCTGCCGCTGTTCGAGGCGATGGCCGTGCGCGAGCGCTGCCCCTTCGCCGTGGTCGGCCGCGCCACCGAGGCGAGCGAACTCGTGCTGGAAGACGGCCCGGCCGGCGAGCGCGTCATCGACATGCCGATGGACGTGCTCCTGGGCAAGCCGCCGCGCATGGAGCGCGACGTGAAGCGCGTGCCGCGTCGCTTCGATCCGCTGGATCTCACCGGCGTCAAGCTCGAGAGCGCCGCCTTCGCGGTGCTGCGCCACCCGACGGTGGCCAGCAAGCGTTTCCTCATCACGATCGGCGACCGCACCGTGGGCGGCCTGAGCCATCGCGACCAGATGGTCGGCCCCTGGCAGGTGCCGGTGGCCGACTGCGCCGTCACGCTGGCCGACTTCGCGGGCTTTCGCGGCGAGGCCATGTCCATGGGCGAGCGCACGCCGCTGGCGGTGGTCGATGCGCCGGCCTCGGGCCGCATGGCCGTGGGTGAGGCGATCACCAATCTGCTGAGCGCGCCCATCGAGCTCGAGCGCGTGAAGCTCTCGTGCAACTGGATGGCCGCCTGCGGCGAGCCGGGCGAGGATGCGGCGCTCTACGACACCGTGCGCGCGGTCGGCATGGAGCTGTGCCCCGCGCTCGGCATCTCGGTGCCGGTGGGCAAGGATTCCCTGTCCATGCGCACGCGCTGGGAAGAGTCGGGCGAGGCCAGGCAGGTGACGGCGCCGGTGTCGCTCATCGTCTCGGCCTTCGCCTCGCTGGACGACGTGCGCGGCGCGCTCACGCCGCAGCTTCGCACCGATGCGGGCGAGACCGCGCTCGTGCTCATCGACCTCGGCCAGGGCCGCAACCGCCTGGGCGCATCGATCCTCGCGCAGACGCTCGAGCAGGTCGGCGACACGGTGCCCGATCTCGACGAGCCCGACACGCTGCGCCGTTTCGTCGGCGCCATCAACACGCTGCGCTCGCGCGGCCAGCTCCTGGCCTATCACGACCGCTCCGACGGCGGCCTGTGGGCCACGGTGTGCGAGATGGCCTTCGCCGGCCACTGCGGCGTGGCGCTGAACGTCGACATGCTCGTCACCGAAGGCGATGGCGTGAGCGACAGCCGCATGGACAGCGGCGACGCCAAGAACTGGGCCGCGCAGGTGAACGGCCGGCGCGAGGAGCTCACGCTCAAGGCGATGTTCGCCGAGGAGCTGGGCGCCGTCGTGCAGGTGCGCGCGAGCGAGCGCGACGCGGTGCTCGCCACGCTGCGCGAATTCGGCCTGAGCCGGCACAGCCACGTCATCGGCAAGCCGTCCGAGCGCGGCGTGGTGGAGGTGTGGCGCGACGCCAAGCCGGTGTTCAGCGCGCCGCTGCAGGCGCTGCACCAGGCCTGGGACGAAGTGTCCTGGCGCATCGCCCAGCTGCGCGACAACCCGGCCTGCGCCGACGCCGAGCACGCGGCCGCGGGCCAGCCGGGCGATGCAGGCCTGCAGGTGTCGCTGAGCTTCGATCCGAACGAGGACGTGGCCGCGCCGTTCCTGAAGCTCGCGCGTCCCAAGGTTGCGATCCTTCGCGAGCAGGGCGTGAACTCGCACCTCGAGATGAGCTACGCGATGGACCGCGCCGGCTTCGACACCTACGACGTGCACATGAGCGACCTGCACACCGGCCGCACGCGACTGGACATGTACCAGGGCTTCGTCGCCTGCGGCGGCTTCTCCTATGGCGACGTGCTGGGCGCCGGCGAAGGCTGGGCGCGCTCGGTCATGTTCAACCCCAAGCTCGCCGAGCAGTTCGCCGCCTTCTTCGCTCGCAGCGAGACCTTCGCGCTCGGCGTGTGCAACGGCTGCCAGATGCTGGCCGCTCTCTCGCCCATCATTCCCGGCGCGCAGCACTGGCCGAAGTTCACCCGCAATCGCAGCGAGCAGTTCGAGGCGCGGCTGTCGCAGGTGGAGGTGCTGGACAGCCCCTCGATCTTCTTCACCGGCATGGCCGGCTCGCGCCTGCCCATCGCGGTGGCGCATGGCGAGGGCTACGCCGACTTCTCGCAGCGCGGCGACGCGAAGCAGGTGCATCGCGCCATGCGCTACGTCGACTCGTCCGGCCAGCCCACCGAGGTCTACCCGTACAACCCCAACGGCAGCCCGGAGGGCCTGACCGCCGTCACCACGCCGGACGGCCGCTTCACCGCGGTCATGCCGCACTCCGAGCGCGTGTTCCGCAACGTGCAGATGAGCTGGAACCCGCTGGACGTGTCGGGCGACAGCCCGTGGATGCGCATGTACCGCAACGGGCGCCGCTGGGTCGGCTAGTCCAGCCACCAAACCGGAGCCACCATGACCGAGCTCGTCGTGCGCCGCCTGCTCATCGACCTGGAGGCTCCGTTCGATCGGCACTGGAACGGCGGCGACGCGTTTCGCACCGCGTTCATGAACGCGCTGTCGATGAGCTTTCCGCTCGGCGAGCAGTTCTTCATCGACTCGGTGCGCAACGGCGCGCGCGCGCTCCCCGACGCACCGCGGGCCGCGTTCGCGCAGCAGGTGCAGGGCTTCGTCGGTCAGGAGGCGACGCACCGGCGCATCCATGCGCTGTTCAACGCGCAGCTCGAACGCCAGGGCTTCGTGAACCACTGGGAAGAGCGGATCCGCGCCCGGCTGGCGCGCCTGGCGGGCGTGGACGTGCGCCACCCGGTGGCCATCACGGCTGCCAACGAGCACTTCACCGCGATCCTGGCCGAGTTCATCCTCGCGCATCCGCAGTGGCTGGCCGATTGCGAGCCTCGCCTGCGCACGATGTGGATGTGGCATGCGAGCGAGGAATGCGAGCACAAGAGCACGGCCTTCGACCTCTATGTCGCGCTCGGCGGCAGCCACGATTGGCGCGTGCGCTGGTTCCGCACGGTGACGGTGTTCTTCCTGACCGACGCGCTGCTGCAGACCGTGCGCAACCTGCGCCGCGACGGTGAGCTCTGGCGCTGGCGTACCGCTCGCAGCGCGTGGCGCTTCTTCCTCGGCCGCGACGGCCTCGTTCGGCACACCTTCAAGCCGTGGCTCGCCTACATGCGCCGCGGCTTCCACCCCTCGCAGCTCGACTCCGGCCTGGCGCTCGCCTGGCTGCGCGAGCACGCGCAGCAGTACCGCGTCGTCGAGCCGTCCCCGAGCTAAAGCTCGCGTTTGACCCTTCGGCGCCCAGGGCGTCGAAGGGAACGGCGATTGCTGCGTCGCAGACGAATCCGGCCTTGCGCATCCGCGCCAGCCGTTTCGGAGGTGACGCGATGAAGAACCCTGCCCTGCGCGCTTGCGCGCTCCTTTTCGCCGGCACGCTCCTCCTGGCTGGCGTGGCCCATGGGCAGCAGCCCGCCGTCCCGACCGACATCTCGCACGTCTACGTGTTCGGCGACAGCCTGAGCGACGACGGCGCAGGCATCGACGCCATCGACCAGCTTTGCCGCGACGATTTCCTGGGCCGCGCACTGTGCGGCACAAAGCGCGACTCCGTGCGGCTCGGGGCCGGCTTCTATGCGGGGCGCTACATCTCCAGCGGACCGGTCGCGGTGGACGTCATGACCCATCTTCTCGGCCAGCCCCCGCTGCGCCCGGCCTACGGCTGGAGCGTTCCCTGGCTGCACCTGTCGCGCGTGGGCGAGAACTACGCGCTCGCGGGGGCCAGGGCAGGGCCGCAGCTGTTCTTCTCGCTGTCCGATGAGGTCCAGGCCTGGGTCGACCATCGCCGAGGTCAGCCGGGCGACCCGCTCGCGCTGCACGTGCTGCTGATCGGAGCAAACGACCTGATCTCGGCCATCAAGGATCCGAACGATCTCACGAGCGTGCCCACGGCCATCGGCCAGATCCAGCAAGCGATCAATACGCTGATCGGGCACGGCGCGCGGCGCTTGCTCGTCTACAAGCTCTTCGACTTCGCCGAGCTTCCGCGCTATCGCCTCGAGCCGAACGCGCAGGTCCGCGCGCGCGCCACGCAGATGACGCAGGCCTTCAATGCCGGCATCGATGCGCTCGTCGTCCCGCCGGGCGTGACGCTGATGCGATTCGACATGTCCCCGCTGTGGAACTTCGTCAAGCAGCAGTCCTACGTGCAGAAGGTGGACTTCAAGACCGCCTGCGTGCAGCCGGTGAGCGAGCTGCTCGATCAGGTCCAGAGCTCGCCCGATCGCAACGTGCTGGTGTCGGCGGTCTACCTGCCCGGCTGCGACGCGCAGCAGTTCCCCAACCGGCTGTTCTTCGACGACGTCCACCCGAGCGGCTATTTCCATCAGCTGCTGGGTGCGGCGAGCTATGACTTCGTGGTCGAGACACTCACCGGCCGGTGCGCCACGCACACCTGGGGCGACGACAGCGCCACCGGGGCGCCCGAGGACGGCGTGCGCGGCCTGATGGGCTCGGTGTATTCATTCCAGAACCCCGCAGTCGCGGCGAGCGAGGACTTCCGCCTCACGGGGCTCGATGCGCGATCGGCCTACGGCCCCTTCCCGATGAACGAGCAGGACAGCGCCTCCTGGCAGTTCACCGGCACGCAGCCGCCCACCGTGTGCGGCACGGCGTTTCGCATGCGCATGAACGAATGGGACGCAAAACTCAAGCAGGGCGCGGCCGTGGCGGCGGGCGACGTGCAGCCGGCGCACCGCGGTGACCAGTTCTTCGTATGGAACTTCTACGTGGGCCGGGTGGAGTACTTCGAGTTCCTCGACCCCGACAACGACGGCAGCTACCACTTCTTCCCGGCCGACGGCGTGAGCGACAACCGCTGGTGGAAGCGCATCACGCTCCCCTGACGCGCGGCAGTGCCGTCGCGGACGCGTCGCGTCGATTCATGGTCTCTTCAGTCGCCTCGCCGGGGCGGCATCGCATTGGTGACCACAGGGGTCGCTCCTATGGTCACGCCTCCAATTTTTCATCGGAGGAATCGAATGCGGTTTTCACGCTATTTCACCGGGGCGCTCATTGCCATCGGTGTGCTGGCAAGCGCACCGGCGCGCTCGCAGGAATGGGTCAACGCGACCGACATCAGCCGCATCTATGTGTTCGGCGACAGCCTGAGCGACAGCGGCGCGGGGATCGCCGTGCTCGACCGCGTCTGCAAGAGCGCGCTGGGCGACCTCGTCTGCGGCAAGAAGCGCGAATCCGTCGAGCTGGGAGACGGCTTCCATGCGGGGCGCAGCATCTCGAACGGACCGGTCGCCGCAGAGGTGATGGCGAGGCTCTTCGGCAAGCCCATGGACCCGGCCTGGAACATCCCATTCATGCGCGAGTCGCGTGTCGGCCAGAACTACGCGCTGGCAGGCTCGAAGGCCCAGATGCAGATCGTCTTTTCGCTGCGGGAGCAGATCAGCGCCTGGGTGGCCCACAACAGCGGCCAGCCGCAGGACCCGCTGGCGCTGCATGTCCTGCTGATCGGCGCCAACGACTTGCTTGCAGCCATCAAGAACCCGAGCGATGGCGCATCGGTGCCGGGCGCGATCGCGGAGATCCAGACAGCGATCAATACCCTCGCGGCAAACGGTGCGCGCCGCGTGCTCGTCTACAAGTTCTTCGATATGTCAGAGCTTCCGCGCTATCGCACTCACGCGGACGCGGCAACGCGCACGCGGGCGAAGCAGCTGACGATGGAATTCAACCGAGGCATCGACTCCCTCGTGGCGCCCGCAGGCGTCAACATCCTTCGCTTCGACCTGCAGCCGCTGTGGAACTTCATCGAGCAGATGGCCTTCATGCAGAAGACCGACATCGCGCAGTGCGTGCTGCCGGTCAGCGAATTGCTCTCCGACATCAAGGCTTCGCCGGAAGCGAAAGTGCGGATGTCGGCGGTCTATGCGCCGGGGTGCGGTCCATCGCTGTCGCGCGAGCGTCTGTTCTTCGACGACATCCACCCGAGCGGCTATCTGCATCTGCTGCTCGGCATCGCGAGCTATGACTTCGTCGTGGAGTCGCTCACGGGCCGATGCGCGCTGCACACCTGGGGAAAGGAAGACGTCACCGCTCTGCCGCATGACTTCCAACGTGCACTGATGGGCTCGATCTACACGATCCAGAACACCTGGATCGGCAAGCGCGAGTACTTCCGGCTGGCCAGCAACAAGTACTGGTACTTCCCGACCAGCGAGCAGGACAACTGGGCCTGGCATTTCGCGGGAAATCGCCCGCCCAGCACCTGCGGCACGGCGTTCCGCTCACGCATGAGCAACTGGGATGCGCGCCATTGGCAAGGCAAGCCGGTGTACGTGTCCGATATGGCGCCAGCTGGCAGAGGCGACCAGTTCTTTATCTGGAACACCTTCATCGGGCGTCACGAGTACTTCGAGTTCCTCGACCCCGACAAGGACGGCAAGTACCACTACTTCCCCGCCGACGGCGTGGGTGAGAACCGCTGGTGGAAGCGCATCACCCTGAACTGAGAGCAGCTCGAAGGGGGCTTCCCGCTATGCCACGCGTGCGCTCAGGCGCACCGGCACACCGCTGAGCACCGCATTGCCCGACAGCGGATCGCGCGCGCCCTCGTCGAGCACGGCGTTGAGGTTCGCGCCCGGGCGCTGCGCTGCGACCTGAAGCTGCGCGCCCGGCAGGTCGTGCCCCCAGCCGTGCGGCAGGCTGATGACGCCGGCCATCATTTCGTCGCTGAGCTCCACCTGCACCTGGATGCGCCGCCCGTTCGATTCGAGCGTCGCCATGTCGCCCTCAGTCAGGCCGCGCTCGCGCGCATCGTCCGGGTGCACGAGTGCCGTGCAGCGGAACGGGCCCTTGGCCAGCGTCGGGAGGTTGTGCATCCAGCTGTTGTTCGAGCGGACCTGGCGCCGGCCGACGACGACGAGCTGCGCGTGCGGCTCGTCCAGCTCGCGCCGCGCCCGAAGCAAGTCGGCGAGCAGCATCGGCGGTGCGAGCTCGACCTTGCCGCTGGGCGTGCGAAGCAGCTCGGGAATGCGTGGCTGCAGGGGGCCGAGGTCGATGCCGCCGGGCGTCGCGATCAGCCGATCCAGCGTGAGCCCCTCGGGCTTCAGGCCGAAGGCGTCGCCATAGGGGCCGCTGCGCAGCGCGAGGTCGAGCAGGCGCTGTGGGCCTCTGCGCGGTCCGATCGCACGCAACACTGCGTCGGCGTGGTCGCCGAAGCCGCGCCTCACCTCCTGCGCGGCCAGCTCGTCGTCCCAGGCGAGGGCATCGAAGGCGGGGCCGCGGCCGAGCGCGATGCCGGCCAGGCGCATCAGCGTGAGCCACTCGGGCTGCGACGCGGGGTCGGCCGGCAGCACCGCCTCGTTGAAGCGCGCGTGGTTGCGATGCGAGAGCTGCGGGAAAGCGACGTCGTAGTGCTCGTCCTCGAGCGCCGAAACGCCGGGAAGGATCACGTCGGCGTGGCGCGAGGTTTCGTTGAGGTAGATGTCCAGGCTCACCATGAAGTCCAGGGCGTCGAGCGCGGCGCTCAGGCGCGGTCCGTTGGGCGCCGACAGCACCGGGTTGCTGGCGATCGTGATGAGCGCCTTCACCTGGCCCGCGCCGGGCGTCTCGATCTCCTCGGCCAGGCAGCCCATTGGGAACTCGCCGAAGACCTCGGGTGCGCCGCTCACGCGGCTCGTGTGCCGCCCGGTCGTGATGCCGCGGCCGCTGCCGGGCCGCCCGATCGTGTTGGCGGCGAAGGCGGCGGCCTTCGGGAACATGGCGCAGCCGGGCTCGTCGAGGTGGCCGGTGAGGGCGTTGAGCACGTCCACGAGCCAGCTCGTGAGCGTGCCGAAGGACTGCGTGCAGGTGCCGATGCGGCCGTAGACCGCTGCGCGCGGCGCGGCCGCAAGCTCGCGGGCGAGCGCGCGGATGGTGGCCGGCTCGATGCCGCATCGCGTGGCCACGGCCTCTGGCGCGAAGGGCTGCAGGGCTTCGCGCAGTTCATCCAGGCCGCTGACGTGATCGCCCAGCCGGCCGAGCCGCACGAGGCCCTCGTCGAACAGCGCGTTCGCGATGCCGGCCAGCAGATAGGCGTCGCTGCCCGGGCGGATGAAATGATGGGCGTCGGCCACCGCGGCGGTCTCGCTGCGGCGCGGGTCCACCACCACGAGCCGTCCACCGCGTGACTGCATCGCGCGCAGCTTCCCGCGGAAGTCGGGCACCGTCCACAGGCTGCCGTTGGAGGCCATCGGGTTGGCGCCGAGCATGAGCAGGTAGTCGCAGCGCTCGATGTCGGGCAGGGCCACCGACAGCCAGTGGCCGAACATCAGGCCGCTGGAAAGCTGCTTGGGCATCTGGTCGAGCGTGGAGGCGGAGAAGAAGTTCTTCGTGCCCAGCGCCTTGAGCAGGCGCGGGAAATACAGCAGCAGCGCCATCTTGTGCGCGCTCGGATTGCCGAGGGTGACGGCCACCGCGTCGCGGCCGTGCGCCGCCAGGATGGGCGCGAGACGCCGGTCAATCTCCGCGAAGGCCTCGTCCCAGCTCGCCGGGACGAAGCGGCCATCGCGCTTGATCAGCGGCGTGCGCAGCCGGTCGGGGTCTTCGTGCAGGTCCTTCAGCGCCACACCCTTGGGGCAGATGTAGCCGTGGCTGAAGACGTCGCGCTCGTCGCCGCGGATGGCGACGACGCGACCCTCGCTCACCTGGACTTCCAGGCCGCAGCAGGCCTCGCATAGCGGGCAGATGCGGTAGCGGGACTCGGCTTCGGGGCGGGGCATGGCGGCTCCTCAGGCGTTCAATGCACGAGTCGGCGCAGGGCCTGCGCCGTGCTCTCGTCGGCGGGAAAGAAAGTCTCGAGCGCGAGTTCGGACAAGGTGATGTCCACCGGCGTGCCGAACACGGTAGTCGTGCTGACGAGGGAAAGCTGTCCCAAGGGCGACTCCAGCTGAAGCGGTACGACGACGCTCTGGGTCGCGCCGTCCATCGGATGCTGCGCCGCGCCAGCGGGGTAGCCGGACAGCTCCCGCAGCAGGGCCGCGAGCACGGGGTCGGCGCTGGCATGCACCTGCTGGCCCAGTCGCGCCAGCAAGTGAGCGCGCCATTGGGCGAGATTGAGGATGCGCGGCGCGAGCCCGCGCGGATGCAGGCTCAGCCGCAGCACGTTGATCGGCGGCTCCAGCAGCGTCGCGTCCACCCCGGCCATCAGCGCCTGCACGCTGCGATTGGCGCTCAGCAGCTGCCAGTGTCGATCCACGGCCAGCGCCGGATAGGGCTCGTGGGCGCGCAGCAGCGTCTGCACCGCCTGGCGCGCGCAGTGCATGGCCGGGTCGTCCAGGGGGCGCTCGGCGTAGACCGGCGCATAGCCCGCAGCGGCCAGCAGGACGTTGCGCTCGCGCAGGGGGACGTCCAGACGCTCGGCCAGGTGCAGCACCATCTCGCGGCTCGGGGTGGCGCGGCCGGTCTCGACGCAGCTCAGGTGGCGGGTGGAGATGTCGGCGTCGCAGGCGAGGTCGAGCTGGCTCAAGCGCCGTCGCTGTCGCCATTCGCGCAGCATCGGGCCGATGGAGCTGGTGGGGCGGTCGATGTTCAGCATGCGGCAACGATAGTCGCGCGGGCGCCGACGATCCATGACCTGCGAGGTCATGGGACGGACATCGCCTGCGTTTGCCGGGTATCTTCACGCGCGTGATTGCCGACACCCCCCTTCAGGCGGCACAGACCGCCGCCGCGCGCGAGCGCACGCGCTTCGATTCCGTGGATGCCCTGCGCGGGATCGCCATCGTCTGGATGGCCTTGTTCCACTTCAGCTTCGACCTGAGCTACTTCAACCTGGTGCGTCCGCCGCAGAACTTCTACCTCGACCCGTTCTGGACGAATCAGCGCACCTGCATCGTGTCGCTCTTCCTTCTGTGCGCCGGGCTCGGGCAGGCGATCGCCACGGCGCAGGGGCAGAGCTGGTCGCGCTTCTGGCGGCGCTGGGCGCAAGTGGCCGGCTGCGCACTGCTCGTGTCGGCGGGCAGCTACCTCATGTTCCCGCGCAGCTTCATCAGCTTCGGTGTGCTGCACGGCATTGCGCTCATGCTCATCGTGTGCCGCGTGAGCGCAGGGCTGGGCGGGTGGCTCTGGCCGCTGGGGCTTGTGGCCGTCGCGCTGCCGCAGTTCGTCCAGCATCCCTTCTTCGACAGCCGCTGGACCAACTGGGTCGGACTCGTGACGCACAAGCCCATCACCGAGGACTACGTGCCGCTGCTGCCGTGGCTGGGCGTGATGTGGTGGGGGCTGGCCGCGGGGCAGTGGCTGCTGCGCCAACGCCCCCGGATGCTGGCCGTTCGGATCCCCGGCGCCTTGCACCCGCTGGCCACGCTCGGTCGCTGGAGCCTGAGCTTCTACATGGTCCACCAGCCGGTGCTGATCGGGCTGCTGATGGCGTGGGTGCAGATCCGCGGGGCCTCGTCATGAGCCGCAGCGCAGACGCCTCGTCCAAGGCCGCCCACGATGCGCGCTCGCTGCGCCTTCTGCCCTGGCTCGTGGCGATCGCGTTCTTCATGCAGACGCTGGACGCGACCATCCTCAACACCGCCTTGCCGAGCATGGCGGCCGACCTGCACGAAAGCCCGCTGCGGATGCAGTCGGTGGTGACGGCCTATCTGCTGACGGTGGCCCTGTTCATTCCGCTGTCGGGCTGGCTGGCGGATCGCTTCGGCACCAAGCGGGTCTTCCTCGGCGCCATCGTCGTCTTCAGCCTGGGCTCGCTCACCTGCGCCATGTCGCGCTCGGTGCCCGAACTCGTCGCGGCGCGCGTGCTGCAGGGCATGGGCGGGGCGCTGCTGCTTCCGGTGGGGCGCCTTGCGGTGCTGCGCGCCTTCCCGCGCGAGCAGCTCCTGCGGGTGCTCGCCTTCGTCACGATCCCGGGGCTCGTCGGGCCGCTCGTGGGGCCGACGCTCGGAGGCTGGCTCGTCGAGGTGGCGAGCTGGCACTGGATCTTCCTCATCAACCTGCCGGTGGGCCTCGTGGGCGCGCTGGCCACACTGCGTTTCATGCCGGCCCTGCGAGCCGTGCCGCAGCGTTTCGACGGCGTGGGATTCGCGCTCTTCGGCGCCGGCATGGTGACGGTGTCGCTCGCGCTGCAAGGCCTGGGCGAGCATGCGCTGAGCTTCGCTGCATCGATCGTGCTGCTCTTCGCGGGGCTCGCCTGCCTCGCCGGCTACTGGCTGCATGCGGCGCGCACGGAGCAGGCCTTGTTCAGCATGGCGCTGTTCCGCATCCCGACCTTCTCGGTGGGCATCCTGGGCAACCTCTTCGCGCGGCTGGGCAGCGGCGCCATGCCCTTCCTCATGCCGCTGTTCCTGCAGGTGGGCCTGGGCTATTCGCCCAGTCGCGCGGGTCTGAGCATGATTCCCACGGCGCTGGGGGCGATGCTGTCGAAGACCTTCGCCGAGCCGCTCATCCGGCGGCTGGGCTATCGGCGCACGCTGGTGGGCAACACCTTGCTGCTCGGGCTGATGATCGCGAGCTTCGCGCTCGCAGGGCACGGCACGCCGCATGCGCTGCTGCTGACGCAGCTCGGCCTCTTCGGCATCGTGAACTCGCTGCAGTTCACCGCCATGAACACGCTCACCCTCGGCGACCTGGAGAAGGAGAGCGCCAGCAGCGGCAACAGCCTGCTGTCGGTGGTGATGCAGCTCTCGATGAGCCTGGGCGTGGCGGCGGCGGCGGCGATGCTGGCGGCGTTCGGCGGCCACCTGCAGGCACAGCAATCGCCCGACGTGGTGCGCACCTTCCGCGCCACCTTCGTGTGCGTGGGAATGCTGTCGGCGCTGGCCGCGTTCATCTTTGCGCAGCTGCGCGAGAAGGAAGGGCCGGCACCGGGCGCGGCATCGGTGTCGGACCAGTCCTGATCCGGCCGCAGGGCCCATGAAAAAGGGGCGCCCCGTGCGGGGCGCCCCTTTTTGTCGATCGTCCGACCGATCAGTTGCTGGCGCCGAACTTGTAGTCGGTCTTGGCCTTGTTCTTCAGGTCGTCGCGGAAGCTCGCGAGCTTCTGCTGGGTGAGACGCTGCTGGATCTGAGGCTTCACTTCCTCGAGCGAGGGGAAGGTCGCGTCGCGCACGTCATCGAGCTTGATGATGTGCCAGCCGAACTGGCTTTGCACCGGCGCATCGGTCATCTGGCCCTTGGTGAGCTTGACCATGGCCTGCGAGAACTCAGGCACGTAGCTGCCGGGCGAGGCCCAGTCGAGGTCGCCGCCGTTCTGCGCGCTGCCGGGGTCCTTGCTGTTCTTCTTCGCGATGTCCTCGAACTTCGCGCCGCCCTTGATCTGGGCGATCAGCGCCTTCGCGTCGTCTTCCTTTTCCACCAGGATGTGGCGCACGTGGTATTCCTTGTCGCCGGCCTGGGCGCGGTACTTGTCGTACTCCGCCTTGACCTCGGCGTCGGTCACCGGGTTTTTCTTCTCGAAGTCGCGGAAGAGGGCGCTGACGAGGATGCTCTGGCGAGCGAGGTCCATCTCGTTCTTGTAGTCGGCGCCGCCGGCCAGACCACGACGCTCGGCTTCCTGGGTCAGGATTTCCGACATCACGACCTGATCGCGTGCGCGCTGCTCCACGTCCGGCGGCAGTTGCTGGCCGCGCGAGCCGACCTGCTTGATCAGCGTCTCGACGCGCGACTTGGGCACGCCCTTGCCATTGACGATGGCAATGTTCTGCGCGCTGGCGACGGCCGGACCGAGCAGGGCAAGTGCCACGGCCACGGAGGACAGGCGAACGGCAAGGGTGGAAGCTTTCATTGCGGGCATGGATCTGTGGGGTTGGTTTGGCGCCGGTGCGACCGTCATTCGGCGCTGGCGGCCTCTTCGGGGGTGCGGGCCTGGATGGCCAGCGCATGGATCCCCTGGGGAATCAAGAAGCGAAGGGCATCATACACAAGCCGATGCCGCGCAATCCGCGGCAAGCCGACAAAGCGCTGACTGACGAGCGTGACGCTGAAATGCCGCCCTTCACGGGCGCCGGCGTGGCCGGCATGCAGATGACTGTCGTCCTGGACCTGCAGCACGAGCGGGTCGAGGCTCGCGCGCAGCTCGCGCTCGATGTCTGCGGCGCGCACGCTCATGGATTCACTCCGTGGCGCCGGTTTCTTCGGGCTCGATGTGCCGGCTCAGGTAGACGCCCTGGGCCAGGGTGAACAGCACCATGAGGCCGATGCTGCCGAAGAGCTTGAAATTCACCCAGATGTCGGTGGGGAAGCTGTAGGCCACGTACAGGTTGGCCAGTCCCATGAAGCCGAAGAAGGTGATCCACATCAGGTTCAGCGTGCGCCAGGCATTGGCCGGCAGCTGAAGCTGATCGGAGAGCATGGTCTTCAGCAGGTTCTTGCGGAACAGCGCCTGGCTCAGCCAGAACGCCAGGCCCATCGCCCAATACAGCACGCTCGGCTTCCACTTGATGAAGGTTTCGTTGTGAAACCAGACAGTGGCTCCGCCGAAGACGGTGACGAGCGCGAGGCTCACCCACAGCATCGCGTCGACCTTGCGCCGGCGCGCGAGCAAATAGCCGATCTGAATGAAGGTGGCCGCGATCACGACGACCGTGGCCAGCAGCACAGGCGCCTCGCTCGCGCCCACCACGCCGCCGGAAACCAGCGGACCCAACCATTGCGTCGCAAAGGAAGCGGCCGCCTCCCTTTGCGACTCCGCGCCCTTGAAGGCGACGAAGAAAAGAATGATGGGGAAGAAGTCGAACAGCAGTTTCATGGGGCGCCGGTCTGGGGATCGCCGGGGGTGCGATCCGTTTGCGGCGCAAAGTCTATCGCTGCCGAGTTGATGCAGTAGCGCTCGCCGGTGGAGGTGGGGCCGTCGTCGAAGACATGGCCGAGGTGCGACCCGCAGTTCTGGCAGCGCACTTCCACGCGCACCATGCCGTGGCTGCGGTCGATGACGCGTTCGATGAGGCCGGCCTCCAGGGCCTGGTCATAGCTCGGCCATCCGCAGCCGGCGTCGAACTTCGACGCGGAGGAAAAGAGCGGCTCGCCGCAGGCCACGCACTTGTACTGGCCGTTCTCCCAGTGGTCCCAGTACTTGCCGCTGAAGGGGCGTTCCGTGGCGGCGTGACGCGTGACCTGGTACTGCGTGGGGTCCAGTTGCGCCTTCCACTCCTTGTCGGACTTGTTGACCTTGTATTCGCTCATGATGAACACGACACCTCGATGCTCGAAGCCCAATCGGGCGGGAGATCCGCATAGGCGGACCACTCGGCTTGTTCGTCGTAGGGATGCTCCAAAACTTTCAGCAGGCGATGCACTTCGCTGAAGTCTCCCTCCTGCGCGCGCTCGATGGCGGCCTGCGCAAGGTGGTTGCGCAGCACGTACTTGGGGTTGGCCCGCTTCATTTGCAACGCGCGCGGTGCGTCGGCCAGCCCCTGGGCGCGCAGCCGCTGCGCATAGCGCTGCGTCCAGGCGTCGAAGGCCTCGCGGTCGAGGATCGTGTCGCGCAGCGCGGCATCGGCGATGCCGGCTTCGGCGCGGAAGTCGGCCAGCGCTCGGAAGGTGCGGGTGAAATCGCTGCGGCCGGCGGCCATCAGGCCGAGCAGGTCGTCGATGAGCGCGCGATCGCCTTCGTGCGGATCGACGAGCCCGAGCTTGGCGCGCATGCGCGCAAGCAGGCCCTCGGTGAAATCGCCGCGGTAGGTCTCCAGCGACTGGAGCAGAGCCTCGATGGCTGCGTCCTCGCTGTCGAAGTGCGGCAGGGCCAGCGGCAGCAGCGCCTGCGCGAGCGCGTGGAGGTTCCACAGCGCCACCTGCGGCTGGCGGGCGTAGGCGTAGCGCCCGCCGTGGTCGGAGTGGTTGCAGATGTGGCCGGGGTCGAAGCCGTCGAGAAAGCCGAAGGGGCCGTAGTCGATGGTGAGGCCAAGGATCGACATGTTGTCGGTGTTCATGACGCCGTGGCAGAAGCCCAGCGCCTGCCAGTGGGCGATGAGCGCGGCGGTGCGCCGGGTCACGGCTTCCAGCAGCGCCACCGCGGGGCATGCGGCCTGCGCGCACTCCGGGTAGTAGCGCTCGATCACGTAGTCGGCCAGGCGCGTGAGCATCTGCGGCTGGCCGTGATGCGCGAAATGCTCGAAGTGCCCGAAGCGCACGAAGGAGGGCGACAGCCGCGTGACCACGGCCGCCGACTCGACCGTCTCCCGGCGCACCGGCAGGGGCGAGCCGATCACGCACAGCGCACGCGTCGTCGGCACACCAAGGTGGTGCATGGCCTCGCTGCACAGGTATTCGCGGATCGAGGACCGCAGCACGGCGCGGCCGTCGCCCATGCGGGAATACGGCGTGAGCCCGCTGCCCTTGAGCTGCACCTCGATGCCGCCCGAGGGGGTGTCGACCTCGCCGAGCATCAGCGCCCGGCCGTCGCCGAGCTGGCCGGCCCAGACGCCGAACTGGTGCCCGCTGTAGACCGTGGCCAGCGGCTGCATGCCTTCCCACTTCGCGGCGCCGCTGAAGACCTCGAGGGCGCGCCAGTCGGCTCGCTCGTGCCAATCGGCGGGCCAGCCGAGCAGCTGCGCCGCGGCGTCGCTCGTTGCGACCCA
>Ga0105248_10002404_pt1 | contig 20783 bp, 16 predicted proteins | sample KBSS34metaG_FD_81524 | JGI IMG/M metagenome (GOLD analysis project Ga0105248, IMG submission 81524) | Switchgrass rhizosphere microbial communities from Kellogg Biological Station, Michigan, USA - KBS S3-4 metaG | ecosystem: Host-associated > Plants > Roots > Rhizosphere > Soil | place...
CGAGCTGCGGAGCCAGCTGCGCCACTGCGGTGCGCACCAAGACCATTGCCAAGGCCACCTGCGCTGCCGTGCTGGGAAGCGGCGCGATGCTGATCAAGTGATTGCGAGCAACTGAATCCACGAGGCCGACTTTATGAAGATCCGACCCAAGCGAGCCCACGGCCCGAAAGAACCGCTGCGGCATCCTGATCATCCGCGACCGGTAACACGGCGCGAATTCCTGGGCCAGGGATTTATTGGTGGCACCGTCGCCTTTGCCGGCGCCTCCGTATTCAGTTTGTTTGCGGATCCGCGCAAGGCCTATGCGACCTTGTCGCCGGACATCGCCCAGCTCAAGCTCCCGCCCTCGCAGGGTGGCTTGTGCGACATCAAGCTGGGCGCCGGCATGATTCCGTTCATCTGCTTTGACCTGGCCGGGGGCGCCAACATCGCCGGCTCCAACGTGCTGGTCGGGCAAAAGGGTGGCCAGCTCGACTTCCTGTCGACCGGCGGGTACAGCAAGCTCGGCATACCCGGCAACATGACGCCGAATTCATCTATGGGCGCGGGCAGCTTCGTCGACCGGCAGCTGGGTCTGGCGTTCCACAGCGATAGCGCGTTCCTGCGCGGCATCCTGGAGCGCACAGCGGTCGCCACCCGCGGCCGGGTGAACGGCACGGTCATTCCGGCGTTGAGCCAGAACGACACCGCCAACAACCCGCACAATCCGATGTACGGCATCTATTCGACCGGCTCGCGGGGCGATCTGCTGACCCTGATCGGAACCGACACGTCGGATTCGGGCGGCAATTCGCTGGCACCTTCCTACATGATGGACGAGACCGCGCGGCCCACCAAGGTCGACCAGGCCTCGGACGTCACGGGGCTCGTCGATACCGGCAAGCTGGTGGGTCTGCTTTCGCAGGCCGACGCCACGCTGGTGCTGGAATCCATGGAGCGCATCAGCAAGAAGAAGCTCGACAAGACCACGATGATGAGCGTGCCGACCGCGGATCAAGTCGTGAAGGACCTGGTGCAGTGTGGCTATGTACGGGCCGCCGACCTGGCCGACCGTTACGGCAACTCCAAGCAGGCGCTGGATCCGGATATCGACCCGATGATTGTCGGCCCCACTGGCATTTTCACGAAAGCCGAATACGACGCGGACGATGACATTCGCAAGACCGCGGCCGTGATGAAGATGGTCGTCAACGGCTATGCGGGCGCCGGCACAATCGAAATGGGCGGCTTCGACTATCACACGGGCGATCGCGCCACGGGCGAGATGCGTGATTTCGGTGCCGGCCGCTGCATGGGCGCCTGCCTTGAGTACGCCGCGCGTAAGGGGCAGCCGCTGATGCTCTACGTGTTCAGCGACGGCTCACTGTCTTCGAGCGGCATGATCGACAACTCGGCCGGTGGCCGCGGCAAGGGCGTTTGGACCGGTGACAACCAGTCGACCGCTGCGGCGTTCTTTCTGGTGTACAACCCGAAGGGCCCGATTACGGCGATTCGCAATCAGATCGGCTACTACACCTCGGATGGCTCCGTCGCCAGCGTCGGCAGCCCCGGCGCCAATGCCGTGAACTTGCTGGCTGAAATGGTGGTCCTAAATTACCTGGCGCTGCATGGCAAAGAGGGAAGCTTCCAGACCATGCACTGGGCGACGGGCGTCCCGACCGGCCTGGGAAGCATGAGCTCCTACAGCAGCCTCATAGGGATGCCACAAATCGTGTAGGCGGCCGTCGGGGTCGGACTGACGAGCGCCTCCGCCGCCAAGCGTGACCGTTTTCCCACGGTCGCCAAGCCGTTGTCGCTTCCAGCGCACAGATGATGTCAAATGGTGCGCGGCGACGGATAATGACCGCCCCCGAACCGGTTTAGCAAGGAGTGGCCGCTGGTGATCCGCCGTATTGGACCTTTGTGTGTCGGCGCCGTGCTGTTCACACTGTTCCAGCCCACCCTCGCAGCCACTGCCATAGGCGATCTGGCCCCGGATTTCACGCTACCGGCGGCCTCGGGCGGCAATGTCCGCCTTTCGGAGCACCGCGGCGACGTCGTGCTGCTGACCTTCTGGAGCAGCCACTGTGCCGTGTGCCTGGCGCAACTGGAGGCGCTGAGCCAGCTGCAGACCACCTACCGCTCGGCCGGCCTGGTGACCCTGGCGGTAAGCGTGGACGACGACATGAAAAGTGCGACGCAGTTCGCAAAATCGCATCCCGAGCGCTTCCCGGTATTGTTCGACCGGCTCAAAGAGGTCGGCCGTGCCTATGGCATCGAGGCCATCCCGACCACCGTGCTGATCGATCGTCGCGGGCATGTGCGCTACGTGCAGTCGGATTATCACGGTACCGATAACTCGTACGTCGCGCGGGTGCGCGCGTTGCTCGATGATCCGCTTTGAAACAGCGGAAATTCCCCATCTTGCTAGCCTCTGGACTCTCCACCATGACTAGTGCACGTTTCTTCCGGCGTACTGTCGCAACCCTGACTGTGGCCCTGTGCCTCACCTGCCAGCTCGCCAGCGGCGCCGAACCTCCTGCCACCCCGCCCGCGGCTCCGGCCGCAGCCGCACCGGCCAGTGCGGCGACCGTGCCGGCCGCTGCTCCGGCTGGCGCAGGGGCGGTGGCCACTCCCGCTCCGCCAGCCCCGGCGGTCAGCGCCGGCCCGGACACCAGTACGCGTGCTCTGGACGAGCAGATCCAGGATCTCAAGCAATCGGTGGTGGATCTGAACCGGGACCTGTTCGTGCTCGAAGAGGAGCTGCTGTTTCCCGCCAATACCCAGGTGGCGGTGTTCCTGTCGATGGACGTCGGCGAGTTCTTCGCACTCGACTCGGTGACGCTGAAGATCGACAACCACGAGGTCAGCAATTACCTATACACGCCGCGCGAAGTGGCCGCGCTGGTCAAAGGCGGCGTGCAGCGCCTGTATGTCGGCAACCTGAAGGCGGGCAACCATGAACTGGTGGCGCTGTTTTCGGGCAAGGGCCCCAATGACCGCGACTACAGCCGCGGGGCGTCGACCAAGTTCGAGAAGGGCGTGGGTGCCAAGTATCTGGAGCTGAGAATTTCCGACCGGGTGCGCAGCCAACAGCCCGAATTCGAGATCAAGGACTGGGAGTAACCCGCAAGTGTGGCGGCTTCAAGCGCTGGTCTTGCTGCTGCTCGGCGGCGCGCTGGCGAGCCCGGCGCGCTCAGCTTCCCATCCGCCACCCCCGGCCACACTGCGCCCGGTGTTCGTGCAGGACCTGCACTACGGCGATGTGCTGTTCCATTTCTACGCCGGAGACTATTTTGAGGCACTGACGCGCCTTGGGGCCTACGAGCACTGGCAGCGCATGCCGCACCACGAGCGCGACGCCGAGCTGCTCGCCGGTGGCCTGTATCTCTCTCTCGGTATGCACAACGAGGCCGGCAGGCGGTTTGAAACGCTGCTGACCAATGATGTACCCGCTGCGGTCCGCAACGAAGCCTGGTTCTATCTGGCCAAGGTCTGGTATGCGCGCGGCTATTACGACCGGAGCGAGCAGTCCTTAAGCCACATCGTGGGCGAGCTGGCGCCCACTCTCGAGGCCGAGCGCCAGCATCTGCTGGTCAACGGACTCATGCGTCAGGGACGCTACGATGAGGCGGCCACGCGTCTTGCGAGCTGGCGCGGCCCGCCGGACTGGATGGCGTTCGCCCGATTCAATCTGGGCGTGGCACTCGTGAGCCAGAACCGGGTCGGTGAAGCCGCCCAGCAGCTGACCATGGTCGGCACAATGAAAGCGGTGGGCAGCGAGATGCAGGCGCTGCGCGACAAGGCGAATCTGGCGCTGGGCTACGCCTGGCTGCAGGCAGACAACCCAACCGAGGCGCGCACCGCTCTGGACCGGGTGCGCCTCGTCGGCCCGTACGCTACGCGCGCGTTGCTGGGCGTAGGTTGGGCGGATGCGGCCCTCGGGCAGTACAAGGACGCGCTCACTCCGTGGCTGGAACTGCACAGCCGCAATGTGCTCGATGCCGCCGTGCAGGAATCCTACCTCGCTGTGCCCTACGCCTACGGCAAGCTCAACGCCAACGCGCAGGCCGCGGACTATTACGAATCGGCGATCCAGTCATTCGAGGACGAGTCAGGCCGCATCGATACCGCCGTGGAACGCATCGGATCCGGCCACATGCTCGATGACCTGCTGGCTGCGGCCCCGCCGCAGCAGGAGCTCGGTTGGTTCTGGCAGCTCAAGCAGCTGCCTGACGAGCCGGAATCCCGCTATCTGTACACGCTGCTGGCCGATAACGATTTCCAGGAAGGTCTCAAAAACTACCGTGACCTGGGGTTCCTGAAAACGACGCTGGCTCGGTGGACCGACAGCCTCGATGCGTACACGGACATGGTCGATACGCGCCGCCTGGCCTATGCCGAACGCCTGCCGCGCGCCGACGCGCTGCTGGCGAGCAATCCCACCACCGGCATGCTCGCCGAGCGTGCCGCGATCGACTCGCGGCTCAATGCCATCGAGACCGGCGCTGATGTGGCCGCGCTGGGCACCTCCGAGGAACAGGCGCAGTGGGCAAAAATCCGCCAGCTCGAGGCAGGCGCGACCGCCACCGGCTCACCGATGGCCGCCGACCGCGACAAGGTCAAGCTAATGAAGGGCGTGCTGTTCTGGCAGCTTGACGCGCAGTTCAAGGAACGCGTCTACAACGCGCGGCGCGAATTACGCAAGCTCGATGCACAGCTGAACCAGGCGCAAAATCGCTGGGTGCGCGTACAGAAGGCGCGCGCCAGCGTGCCGACCAATACTGAGGAGTTCGCCAGCCGCATATCGGCACTTGGCGCCCGCATCGCCGCGCTCCAGGTCAAACTCGACCAGTCTGCGCTACAGCAGCAGCAATACCTCGAGCAGCTGGCGCGCACGGCGCTGCTTGATCAGAAGGACCGGCTCTCGGAATACGAGGTGCAGGCCCACTTCGCGCTCGCCGATATCTACGATCGGGCCAGCTCACCGCCGGCCGCGCCGCCGCCTGCCGCGCCGGCGCCGGAAGATTCTTCGCAATGAATGCGCGCAACTACCTCGCCGCGCTGTTGGTGGCCAACGCTTTCAGCATCGCCTGGGCTGCGCCACCGGCGCCCAAGCCACCTAGCACCGTGGGCGATCTCGCCAAGCGCACGATCGAGATCCGCACCGACGCGGTTGTCAGTGGCGGGTCAAGCAAGGCGATGGAGAGCTACAAGCACTTCCTGCAGTTGCAGAATGCCGATCCCAAGCTGCGTGCCGAAGCGTTGCGGCGGCTTGGAGATCTGAACCTGGAGGCCGGAGAACTCGAGCGCATGACCAACGAGGTCACGCAACTCGATCTTCCTGGGGCAGAAGCCATCAAGCTGTATACGACGCTGCTGCAGGGATATCCGGATTACGCCCGCAACGACCAGGTGCTCTATCAGCTGGCGCGAGCCTACGAGACGACCGGGCAGCGTGACGCGGCCCTCGCCACTCTGGATCAGATCGTGCGGCGCTATCCGAAGACGCGCGAGATAGCCGAGGTGCAGTTCCGCCGCGGCGAACTGCAGTTTTCAGCCAAGCGCTATGCCGACGCCGAAGCGGCCTACCAGCAGGTGCTCAGCAAGGGGCCGAGCGGCTCGACATTCTACGATCAGAGCCTCTACAAGCACGGCTGGTCGCAGTTCAAGCAATCGCAGTACGACACTTGTCTGCAGTCGTTCATGACGCTGCTCGACCGGATATTGGTGGATCGCAAGACCGGCAAGGAGCGCAAAATCGAGACGCTCACGCGAGCCAACCGCGAGCTGACCGATGACACGCTGCGCGTGGTCAGCATCGCCTTCACCTATCTGGACGGCCCGGCCACGCTTGATCAGCTGCTGGCGTCGCGCAAATACACTCCCTATGCGTGGTTGCTGTACTCGCATCTGGGCGACCTGTATGTGCAGAAGGAGCGCTTCCAGGACGCTGCCAACACCTACCGGGCCTTTGTGGCGCTGTACCCGACGAACGATCACGCGCCGGTGCTTTCGAACCAGGCCATCGACGCCTACTCCAAGGGCGGCTTTGCCGACCTGGTGGTCGAGGGCAAGGCTGAATACGTGCGCACCTACGGGTTTAATGCGCCGTACTGGAAGAACCGCGAGAAGAGCGCCTCACCGGAAGTGGTCGCCGAACTCAAGACGAACCTCAAGGACCTCGCGCAGTACTACCATGCGACCGCGCAGAAATCTAAAAAGCTCGAGGACTACACGGTCGCGGCGGACTGGTACCGCAACCTGCTGGCGACGTTTCCCACCGATGCTGACGCGAGCGAGACCAATTACCTGCTGGCTGACGCGCTGTTCGAGTCGCATCAGTACTCCGACGCCGCCACCGAATACGAACGCACGGCCTACAACTATCCTCCGGGCCCACGCTCGGCCGCGGCCGGCTACGCGGCGCTGGTCGCCTTGCAGAAGCAGGAGGAACAATTGCCGCCCGCGGCGCGAGCCGACATGCACACGCGCTCGGAGGAGGCGGCGGTCAAGTTTGCACAGGCCTTCCCCAACCATCCGGAGAGCGCTGGCGTGCTGACGCGCGCGGCCCAGGATGCGTATGCCGCGCATGACCTGCCCAAATCGATCCAGCTGAGCGAATCGCTCCTGTCCCGCAATCCCAAGGTTGACGTCGCTCAGCAACGCATTGCATGGGCCATCATCGGTCGGGCACATTTCGAGCAGGGCGCCTTTGACCAGGCCGAGCCCGCATTTCAACACGCGTTGCAGCTGGCTCCGCCGGGCGATCCGGAACACGCCGATCTGACCGAACGACTGGCAGATTCCGTTTACCGGCAAGGTGAGGCCAAGCGCAAGGCTGGCGATGAAGTCGGCGCCGCGGCTGACTTCCTGCGTGTCGCCACGGTCGCCCCCGAATCGAAGGTCGTGCCGACTGCGCGCTATGACGCCGCCGCGTCGCTGATCAATGCCAAGCAATGGGAAGCGGCCATCAAAGAACTCGAGGCCTACCGCCGCGACTATCCGAAGACTGAGTACGGCGCCGAGATCACCCGCAAACTGGCCGTTGCCTACGTCGAGGTGGGGCGTGGCACGCAGGCGGGTGCCGAATTTGAGCGCATTGCCTCCGCGCCTGGCGAGGATCCGGCGGTAGCGCGCGAAGCCACCATGCGGGCGGCCGACCTGTACGAAAAGTCTGGCAACCTGGAGCGCACCACGGCAATGCTCGAGCAGTTCGTGCAGCGCTACCCGACGCCTCTGGCCGATTCAATGGAGGCGCGCGCGCGGCTGGCTGCCCTGGCTACCAAGTCCAACAACGTCTCGCGTCGTGACTACTGGCGAAATGAAATCATCAAGGCCGATGCCGCGGCCGGTGCGCAGCGCACCGATCGCACTCGCTCACTGGCCGCAGAAGCGCAGCTGGCCCTGGCCGAGCCAGCGCGCGACGCTTTCCGAGCCATTAAATTGACCGCGCCTTTGAAAAAGTCGCTGGCCGCAAAGAAGGAAGCGATGGAAAGGGCGCTCGCAGGTTACAAGTCAGTGCTTGCCTACAACATTTCCTCCACAACTACCGCCGCCACCTTTGAAATGGCCGAGTTGTATCGTACCCTCGGTCGCGACTTGCTGGCTTCCGAACGGCCTGCCAATCTAAGTGCCGATGAGCGCGAGCAGTTTGATTCACTGCTCGAAGAGCAGGCATTTCCATTCGAGGAACAGGCGATCGCAATTCACGAAGCCAACGCCAAGCGCGCCCTGGACGGTGTGTATGATGAGTCCGTGCGTCACAGCTATCAGGCACTCGCCGAAATGAGCCCGGCGCGCTATGCCAAGACCGAGCTGTGGACCGAGCTGCTGAAAGCTCTTCCCTCGTCAGCCGACTTCCCGGCGGACCCTAAGGCCGCTGCCGATTTTACGCAGGGCGTCAATGACGCGCTGGCTGGCAAGGCCAAGCAAGCCGAGACCGATTTCCAGCAGATGGAACAAAATTATCCAACGCTTGCCGAGCCTTCCCTTAACCTTGCCATTGTCTTGCGTGGTGAGGGCGATCTGGAAGGTGCTGCCACGGCTCTGCAGCGGGCTACCACGCGCGCGCCGGACTACGCAGCAGCCTGGAATGAACTGGGTCTGGTGCGTCGATCGCTGGGCAAGCTCGATGATGCCCGGATGGCGTATGGCAAGGCGATATCAAACGACGCCAACTACGCACCCACCCATCGAAATCTGGGCGTGCTTCTTGATCTGTACTTGCAGGACCCTACTGCGGCGTTGGCCGAGTTTGAGCAGTACCGCAAGCTGACTGGCGAGGACAAACCCGTCAGCAGCTGGATAGCGGAACTGCGGCGCCGTACGGGCGTTGCCGCACCGCCTTCCGAGACCAAGCCGGTCGAAGCCGCGCCCCCTCCGGCGGCGGCGCCAGCGCCGGCCGATGCGACTTCTGGCACTGCGGGTGCGGCTCCCGAAGCGGGACCGCCCGCGGCTGCCAGCCCAACTGAAACCGCGCCTACGGGAGGTGCGAAATGAAACATCCTTTCTTGATCATGATGCTGATGAGTGTCACGGCATTGGCCCGCGCCGATGAAATTGAGCCGGCGGTAAACACCTCGGCTGTGGAGCCGCCGCCGGCCGAGACGACGCCACCGCCGTCTGCTGCGGCACCGGCCGCCGCGCCCACTGCAAAGCCGCCAGCCAAGGCGGCAGCGCCCGCGAAGAGCGCACCGGGCCAGAAATCCAACGCGCACGATCTAATTGAGCTAGATCCGACGCAGATCACAGGCAACAAGGAGTTGCCAAATGTGATGTACGTCGTACCGTGGAAGCGGCCTGATTTGGGCGACCTGGGTGGCCGGCCCGCCAAGAGCCTTATTAATGAGGTTCTGGCGCCCGTGGATCGTGATGTGTTCCGCAGACAGAACCGCTACTTCGCGGCTCTGCAGGCGCAAGCGGCAGCTACACCGGCTAAACCGGCGGCCCCGCCGGCGCCCGGTGCAACCGCTACACTGCCAAGCAAGGATGAGAAGTAGGTCTTGGGCAAATGTTAAGTCTTGGTCTTTAATTTCGTAGCTTGATTCAGGCATGGGAGTCTGAGGATGAATTTTATCAGTATGATCGTTCGCTTCTTTCAGGGCGGCGGCTTCATGATGTACCCGATCGCCGTGGTACTTGTCGTGGGCGTTGCCATCGCTTTAGAGCGATACATCGTTCTTACATCCACCGCGATTCGCAATCGCGGGCTGTGGAACGAAATTGCCCCGCTGCTTACGCAGGGCAACTTCAAGGGTGCCATCCAAGTCACCGGCAGATCGGACGCGGCCATTGGCCAGATCCTAAGCTACGGCTTGGCGCGGATCGGCTCGGCGCGCAGCCGTGACGACATCGAAAAGGCCATGGAAGAAAGCCTAATGGACGTGGTGCCGCGGCTCGAAAAGCGCACCCACTATCTGGCGACCTTCGCTAACCTCGCCACCTTGCTGGGACTGCTGGGCACCGTAATCGGTCTGATCAACGCCTTCGCCGCGGTGGCCACGGTGAACCCGGCTGACAAGGCCAACCTGCTCTCGGCCAGTATCTCGGTCGCCATGAACTGTACGGCGTTCGGCCTGATGACGGCCGTGCCGCTGCTGGTGATCCACGCGGTACTGCAGACCAAGACGACCGAACTGGTGGACAGTCTGGAAATGGCATCAGTCAAGTTCCTGAATGCCGTGACCGAGCGCAGCTCGGCCGCGGCCTAACTGGCCCCGGTAACCCGAGTCCAGGACTCCCATGCGCCGTTCCCAGGCCCTGAGAAAAATGCTGCGCCGGCAGCGCAAGCCGGCGGACCTGCAGCTGGTGTCGATGATCGACATCTTCACTGTGCTGGTGACCTTCCTGCTCATGACCGCCATCTTCTCGCGCACCGTGGTGCTGGATTTGAAGTTGCCATCCAACAACGCCAGCATCCCGGAACTCCCCCAGGGCCTGAACCTCGAGATCATCGTGCGCGCCGATTCGCTGACGGTAGCCGATCGCGGTACCGGCCCGCTGCACGCCATGCCCAAGACCGCACAGGGTGGTTACGACCTCGCGGGTCTCACGCAATTCCTCAAGCTGCTCAAGGGGCGCTATCCCGACAAGGTCGATGCGACCATCCTGCTGGAACCGCAGATTTCCTACGACACGCTGATCCAGATCATGGACCGAACCCGCGTGGTCGAGGTCAACGCCGGCCTGAACACCATACAGGCCGAATTGTTCCCTAACGTGTCCATTGGCGATGCGCCCGTACCGGTGGGCGATGCGGGAGGTGCTCAATGAGCATGTCCAATCGCGCCAAGCGCATGTTGCAGCATCAGGTGCGCAACCGGGCCGATGCTGAGCTGAACCTCATTCCCATGATCGACATTCTCAGCGTCATGGTGTCGTTCCTGCTCGTCTATGCGGCCGAAGTCGAGGTCGTGCAGAACAGCAAGGGCATCGAGATCCCGCAGTCCATCTCGGAGCAGCGTCCGCGCCAGACCGTCGTGGTCATGCTCACCAAGGAGGACCTGTTTGTGCAGGGCGAGCGGATCGCCAGCCTCAACGATATTCGTTCCAGTACCGATCCCATCATTGCCCCACTGCGCGACGCTCTTAAGCGGCCGACACTGGTCGGGCAGGAAATGAGCGAGAAGGACATTGCCGCGCGCGAGATCACGGTGATGGCTGACAAGGACATCCCGTACGAGATCCTGAAAAAGGTGATGAGCACCTGCACGGATGCGGACTACGGCCGGCTCTCCTTTGCCCTGACGCAGAAAGAGAAGGCCGTGAACATTCATCAGTTGCGGCGGAAGCTGAAGAGCGCGGAGAGGCCCTAAGTGCAGCTGACACCCTACTACCGCAGCTTCGAACTCGCCTGGGAGGTCGATCCGGACGACCAGCGACGCTTCCGTCGCATGGTCCTCATCGGCCTGCTGCTGGTATTCCTGTTCGGCATCATCCTGCCCTTCGTCAGCCTGCCCAAGAAGGCCGGGCCGGAAGAGGTGCCGCCAAGGCTGGCGCAGCTGATGAAGGAGGAAGCGCCGAAGCCGCCGCCGCCGAAACCGCAGCCCAAGATCGAAAAGCCCAAGACCGAGCCGACCCCGGTGCCGAAGCCCGTGGACACCCGCAAGAAGATGGAAAACACCGCGGCGATGAAGGCCATCAAGGACGAACTTGCCGACCTGCGCGACCAGGTCGATACCAGCCAGTTGCACAATAAGCTCAACGCGGCTGTAGAAAAGGATGCGCGCTCGGAACGCTCACTGATCACGTCCAAGGTCGGGAGCGGCTCGCAGGGCATCGTCAGCGCCAATTCCAGCCGCGGTTTTGGTTCGGGGGCCGGCGCACTCTCGGATCATACGACCGTCGGCGTCTCCTCCGGCATTGCCGCCAGCGCCTCGCAGAATCGCGCCACGCGCATTGGCAACAGCGGCAAGGCGGCCCGCAGCCAGGAAGAAATCGAATTGGTGTTCGACAAGAACAAAGGCGCAATCTACGCTCTCTACACCCGCGCGATGCGCGAGAAGGCCGACCTGCAGGGCAAGCTGGTCCTGTCCCTCACCATCGCACCTTCGGGAGAGGTGACTGACTGCCAGTTGATCAGCAGCGAATTGAACGACCCGGATCTGGAGCATAAGATCATTGCGCGCGTGAAGCTGTTCCGCTTTGATGCCAAGGATGTCGAGACCATCACCGCGAAGAAGACCATCGAATTCTTCCCGGGATGAGCAGCTAACCGGCAGTCAGCATGAACCTGGAATCGGAAATCGAATATTTCCGGGAGCTGGCGCCAATCGGACAGGCGCGACTCATTGCTGTTTTTCTGCATGAGCTGAGCATGGAGGCGCGCGGAACCTACGGCGCGAATCCCGAGCAGGTCCTCGACGGCGCGCGCTTGCGCTTCGTCAATGAGATGACCGCGCGCCTGGCGCGCTACATCGAGCAGGTACTGGCGGACGAAACTGGTCGCCCGAGCGAGGACGTGCTCATGCGCATGCTGCTCGCTCCACGGCCGGACAAGGCGGCCGAGCGACTGGTCGTCAACGCCTATCGCCGCGCGATCCAAGGATTTGACCGCAACGATGCGACCGTGACCATGATGCCGACCTGAGCCGCTCAGGCTCTAGGCTTTTCCGGCCGCCGCGCGGTTGGACAAGGGTGGCGTGAACCATTACTTTTCACGCATGCACACGCCGATGCTACCGCAGGTACTGATTTTGCTGCTGGCCACGGTGGTGGTGCTTGCGGTGGCGCGCAGGCAGGGCCTCCCCCCGATACTTGGCTACATTGTCGTCGGCATGCTGCTGGGGCCCACGGCCTTTGCGTTGCTGCCAAGCGGTGCGGTCACGCATTCGCTGGCGGACATCGGCGTAGTCTTCCTGCTGTTTACCCTCGGGCTCGATTTCCTGTGGGCGCGGATGCTGGCCATGCGTCGCGAGGTCTTTGGCCTCGGTGCGGCGCAGGTGTTGGTGGTCGGCCTGGTAGTGACCCTGCTGCTGCGCCTGCTGCATCTGGATTGGGCGTTCGCGGCCGTCTTGGGCGGCGCGGTGGCGATGAGCTCCACTGCCATCGTCCTCCAGCAGCTGACCGATCAGTCGGAGCTCAACCGGACGCATGGCCGCCTGGCCTTCGCCGTCTTGTTGTTTCAGGACTTGGCCTTCGCGCCGCTCCTGGCCGTGGCCACCGCCCTGGCAAGCGGTGGCGGTGCGTTTAACGCGGCAAACCTGGCGCGACTGATAGGTGAGGGGTTATTGGCGCTGGTGGCCGTGCTGGCTATCGGCCGGTGGTTGCTGCGGCCGTTGTTCTATGAGATCGCCCACAGTCGTTTGCGCGAGCTGTTCACGCTGACCGTATTGCTGGTGGTCTTAAGCTGCGCCTGGATCACGCAATTGGTCGGCTTGTCCCTGGCGCTGGGCGCGTTTTTGGCGGGCATGATGCTCGCCGAGACTGAGTATCGCCACCAGGTTGAATCCGCGGTCCGTCCGTTTCGAGAGCTGCTGCTGGGGTTTTTCTTCATTTCAGTGGGCATGCTGCTGGACGTGCAGTTGCTGTACCAGCAGTTCCTGCTCGTTTCCGGACTCCTGCTGGGGATGCTGCTGGTCAAGAGCGTGCTGGTGGCGTTGGTCACGCGCTTCTACGTCAACAGCACCTTTAAGGCGGTGCGAACCAGTGTCGTGCTTGCCGGCGGCGGCGAATTTGGCGTTGCGCTGGCGACCATCGTGGTGCCGCACGATACCCTGCTGTCCACCCAGATCAGCCAGCCGCTGCTGGCGGCGATGGTCCTGAGCATGGTGCTGAGCCCCTTGCTCATCCGCTATAACCGGCGAATCGCGCGGTTCCTTCTGGGTGAGCGGGGTCCACCGGGCAGCGCGCTGGAGCGCGAGGCCGCGGCCGAGGTGGCGCTGGCGCGTAGGGAACACGTGGTGCTGTGCGGCTTCGGTCGTGTCGGACAGAACATTGCCCGCGTGCTGGAATCTCTCGGTTTCGAATATCTGGCGGTCGATCTGGATCCGGCGCGCATCCGCCTGGCACGACAGGCCGGGGACGCCGTGGTGTTCGGCGACAGCGCCGATGAAGAGCTGCTGAAGGAAGTGGGATTGGACACGGCCAGTGCCGTAATCGTCACCTTCGCCAAGCCGGCCGTTTCTGTGGGCATTGTTCGCGCCGTGCGCAGGTTGCGCGCCGACGTGCCCATCTTGGTGCGCACCCAGGACGATATTGGGCTGGCTGAACTGACCGAGGCCGGTGCCACCGATGTGGTGCCAGAAACCCTCGAGGCCAGCCTGATGCTGGTGGTGCAGGTGCTGCTGCTCCTGAAGCTGCCAGTCTCAAAGGTAATGCGCACGGTGAGCGGCATCCGCGCCAGCCGTTACTCGACGCTGCGCAATGTGTTCCGGCACGATGGCGCGCAGGCCGTCGACGATTCGCACTCATTTCGCGAGGAGTTGCGCTCGATCGTGCTGCCGCCCGGGGCCTGGGCCGTTGGCCGCCGCCTGCAGGAGGTGCACAAGCAGGGCGCCGATGTGACCTTCACCGCGGTGCGGCGACACGGGATTACCGGGCGCCAGCCCGAGGCCCATACCGAATTGCGGGAGGGGGACATTGTGCTGATACACGGCACGCCCGAGGCGCTCGAGCATGCCGAAGCGGTGCTGCTGGCTGGCTAGCCATATGCAGGTACAATGCGCGGCCCGCAGGCCGCACCGTCCGCAATCCGCGCTATGAATCGCGACGATCGTCATTTTCCACCCCACCACACGCCGCTGCGCGAGGACATTCACGCGCTTGGTGAGATCGTCGGCGGAGTGCTGCGCGAGCAGGGCGGCAATGAACTCTACGAGCTGGCTGAAGGGGATCGTCAGACCGCAATCCGCCGCCGTCAGGGCGCGGCCGATGTCGCACTAGAGCTGCGCGCGCGCGTGCAGGGCCGGCGCCCGGAACTGGCGCGCGATCTGCTGCGCGCCTTTGCGGCATATTTCCAGCTCGCTAACGTTGCCGAGAAAGTCCATCGCATTCGCCGCCGTCGCGAATACTTCCTGGCGGCCACCGAACGCCCGCAACCCAACGGGGTGGTGGACACGCTGGCAGCGCTCAAGGCCCAGGGTCTCGGCCTGGGGGATGTGCTCGAGCTGCTCCGGCAGCTGCGCATTGAACCGGTGCTGGTGGCGCATCCCGCCGAGTCGGCTCGCCGAACTGGCTTGCGGCGCCAGCAGCGCATCGCCGACCGCCTGTTGGAGCGCAGCAATCCGCTACTGGCGCCTCAGGAAAAGCTGGCGCTGCTGGCGCGAATTCGTGCCGACGTCACGATCGAATGGCAGACCGCGGAGCACCCTCGCGAGCTGCTGACGGTAGCCGACGAGCGCGAGCACGCCATCTTCTATCTGGCCGAAGTGCTGTATCGGATCGTGCCCGCCTTCTATGAAGAATTGGCGTTGGCACTGGCGCGCATTTACGGAGCGGATGCCGAGTCGCTCGAACTGCCATTGCTGGTGCGTTTCGGGACCTGGGTCGGCGGCGACATGGACGGCTCAACCGACGTGCACGCCAAGAGCATTCGCGAGACATTGGCCCGGCAGCAACAGGTGATCATCAACAGGTATTTTGACGAATGCCAGTCGCTCGCCCAGCAGTTGTCGCAAAGCGCCGTGCGGGTCGGAGTTTCGGCGGCCGTGGCGCGGCGAGTCGAGGAATACCGCACCTTGCTACCCGGTGCTCCGGGCCTGACACCTGCCCGCCACGATCGCATGCCGTATCGCGTGCTTTTCGGTCAGATTGCCGAGCGGCTGCGCAATACGCTGGATGGCCGGCCCAACGGCTACGATCGGCCCTCGCAGTTTCGCGGCGACGTGGGACTGATCGCCGAGAGTCTGCGCGCTCATCGCGGCATGCACGCGGGTTTGTTCCTGGTGCGACGGCTGCTAATGCGCATCGACACATTCGGCTTTCACCTCGCTACGCTCGACCTGCGCCAGAACGCCGGCGTGCACCACGCGGTGATCGCCCAGGGACTCGATGACCCGCAGTGGAAGGATCGCAGCGCCACTGAGCAGCACGCCCGGCTGGTCGAGCTGCTGACGCGCGACACGGGTCCCAGCCGGCCTTTCGACGCCCTGGGCCGGCGCACTCTGGCGGTGTTCGAGGCCGTGATGCAGGGTCGTCACCGCTACGGCGCGGATGCCGTCGGCCTGTACATCGTGAGTGCTGCGGCCACGGCCGCGGACGTGCTTGCTCCGCTGGTGCTGGCCCACTGGGCCGGCGCGCGGGATCGGCGAAACGGCACGGCGGCGATCGACGTGGCGCCACAGTTTGATTCCGTGTCGAGTTTGGAAGGATGCGGCGAGGTCATGCGGCAGCTGCTGGCTGACCAGGTGTATCAGCGTCACTTGGCGGCCAGGCAGCGCCAGCAAACCGTGCTGATCGGATATTCGGAAGGCATCGTAGAAAGCGGCATGGTCGCTTCGCGTCTGGCGGCGTACCAGGCTCAGCGCGCGCTGGCTGCGGCGCTCGATCGGGCGCACGATCGGCACGTGCTTTTCTACAGCCGCGGCGGCAGCATTCCACGCGGCGGGGGCCGGATCGATGCACTGCTGCGTGCCGCGCCTCCCGAATCAGTCAGCGGCGTGCTGAGATTTACCGAGCAGGGGGAGAGCACCTCTCAGAACTTCGGGCTGCGGGCCAACGCCATGCGCAGCCTGGAACGCGCCTTCAACACCCTGACGCTGGCAACACTTGCCGTGCACCGTGGGGCAACAGTTCAGGAAAGCGCCGCGTCCACAGAGATTGCGGTGCAGATGGCGGCCGTCAGTCGCGCCGCCTGGCGAAAATTGCTCGAGGCACCCGGATTCTTCGAGTACTTCCGCGCCGCGACCCCAATAGATGTCATCGAACGGATGCGAATTGGATCGATGCAGCGGCGCGAATCCCAGCAAGCCCAGAATCTTGCCAGTGTACCGGCGGCAGAGTGGGTGTATGCGTGGTCGCAATCGCGGCACATGCTGCCCGGCTGGTACGGTGCGGGATCCGGATTGGAAGCGGTTCGCGCTGCGCGCGGGGCAGACCCACTGCGCGGTGCCTATGGCAGCTGGCCATTTTTCCGCAGCCTCATCGACGACATAGAGGCCATGTTGGCGCGCGCCGACATGGAGATCAGCGCCTGTTACGATCAGTTGGCGCCGCCGCCGTTGGCGGAAATCGCCAACTCGGTCCGCGCCGAGTTCAAGTTGACCGCCGGATTGGTCTCCGAGATCAAAGGCAACACTGAGCTGCTTGACAGCGATCGGACCTTGCAGCGAAGCATAGCGCTGCGAAATCCATATGTAGATCCAATGAATCTGATGCAGGTCGACCTGTTGCGTCGCTGGCGGGACGGCGGCCGCAGCGATCCGGCGTTACTGGAAGCTCTGCTGGCCAGCGTTACCGGTATTGGCCTCGGCCTGCAGACTACCGGTTAGCAGCAAAGCATCGGCCGGGACACAGCCTACTGCAGGCAGACGATCAGCCGCGCGTGGTAGTTGCGCCATTCGATTGGAATGACGATCGGGCGGCTGGCCTGCGGGTATTCAATCTTGTGTTCGCGCCCCGATAGGATTGAGGGCACGGAAATGTGGAACTGCTGGCCGAAGTCGCGGCGGGCGTTGCCCGACAAAGTATTGGCTATCTCGCCTACCAGGTCGCACAGGTTCTCATGGCTCATGTCGGTTTCCTGCATGCGCATCAACATCACGCTGAGCATGCTCTTGGGAGCCGTGAAGGCCACCATGCCGACGCGTCGGCCGCTTATCTGTACTACTCCAGTGTAATCGGAGATTTCGGGCCGCTCGCTCAGAGCCAGGTGCGGGGTCCCGCACTGGGCGGGCTGATGCACAGCAGTGCCGAAATAGTGCAGCACTCCCGTTACGAATACCCCAACCTCGGACTCAAGCGTCATCCGGCTCCCCGCTACTCGACACCGATCAGCTTGCGCAGCGCCTCGTTGAGCTGGCGATCCGTGAATGGCTTGCACAGAAAGCCGCTCGCGCCGTTCTCCAGCGCTTCGATGGCTGTCAACTTATCGGCCAGCGCCGAAATTACCAGAATACGCAACTGCGGGTCGCGCTGCATGAGCTTCGATACGCATTCGGTACCGCCCATCTGCGGCATGGTCAGGTCCATGGTTACCAGAGTGGGCCGCAGCTGCGAGTGCATTTCCAGCGCCTCGACCCCATCGCGTGCGGCACCGATGACCTCGATCTGCGGGATTTCATTGGCGCGCTCGATGCGCCGGCGAATCACGTTGGAGTCGTCGACCACTAGCAGACGATGTTGAGGGACAACCGCATCCATGGCTACGCCGCCGTTGACTGCGACGGCTCGCCCGTCCGCCGACGCGGCAGCACGGTCTTGAAGCGCGTGAATTTCCCGGGCGATGTGGCAATGCCGATGCGCCCGCCGCACTGACGAACGGTGGTATTGACCACGTCCAATCCGACGCCACGACCGGCGTGCTCATTGACGTCGCCGGCGGTCGAGAACCCCGACTGGAAGATCAGCCGGAATGCGCCGCTGCGATCCAGAGCCGCTGCCTGCTGGGCGTCCAGCAACCCGCGTTCCAGGGCGCGCTTGCGGATACGCGTGGTGTTCAGGCCCTGTCCGTCGTCCTCCACCAGCAACGAATACTCTTCATCATTGCTGTCGTTGAAGCGCACCCGCACAGTACCCATCGGCGGCTTTCCGGCGGTGGCGCGCTCCTCCGTCGACTCGATGCCGTGTACGACGGCATTGCGGACCATCTGGATGCAAATGTCCTGCACCGGTGCCTGATAGGCGAGCGGCACCCGATCCAGCCCTTCGCAGATCAGTCGTACGCTGCGCGCGCCTGCGACGCTGATGTCGCGCACCAGGCGCTGCAGCATCAGTTCCAGTCCGGTTGCCCGGTCAGGCGCCGTGCGCGAGGCGATCACGGCGGTATCGCCATGCTTTTCGGGCCGGATGTCATCGGTCGAGGCGACCGTGGAACGTGCCTGATGCATGTGCTCGCGCATGCTGGCTATGAGGTTCATGTGGCTCAGCAATTCGTTCAACTTGACGACCACCGGCACGAACTCGTCGCCCGTGAGGTCGGACCGCTCGCGCAGGCTGCCCAGCAGGGTTTCGACGGCGTGGGCTCGCTGTGCAAAGGAGTCCAGCCCCAGGGCCGCCGCCTCGCCTTTGAGCGTATGCATTTCCCGGAACACGCCTTGGACCTTTTGCAGTAGCTCGGCCTGACGGATACCGGGGCTGCGCAGCTGTGCATTGCTGCGCCGGACCGAGGCGTCGACATTGTTGAGGAACGAATGCAGCTGCAGTGGATCGCCACGCACGATCTGCAGCAACAGCGTGGAGTGCGAGTCGGAACCGGTGCGCAACTGCTCCAGTTCCTGCTGCAGCAGCACGCGGTCGGTAACGTCGGCCACGGCGCCGAGCACAAAATCTGTGGTGGCGCCAGTGCCGCGCGCCCGGCGAAATGAGAATGACAGGTAGCGCGTCTCCGCCGCGCCTTGCGATTTCTGGAAGGCAACTTCGATTTGATTTAACGGGTTGACCGAGTCGATCAGCTCCTCGTTGACGTTGTCCTTCCAGAACAGGGCCACGTACTTGCTGGCGCTCAGGAGCGTCCGTTCGTCCACCAGCGGCCGGAGCAGATCCTCAAAGCTCTGGCCCGCAGGCGAGGTGGTGCGCAACAGCGGCAGCAGCGAGTCGGAGTAGGCGCCGCCGAGGCGACCGTCCTTCGCGATCAGGAACAGGCCCTCACGAACGGTACCCAGGATGTTATCCACCTGCCGCTGCGCTTCGACGGCGGCTTCGCCCGCACGCCCCGCGCGCCAGGAGAAGTACAGCATGGTTGCCAGCAGCAAAGTCGCCAGGCCTGCGCCGCCGAGCAGCAGTCCGCGCAGCGACTTGCCGTCGTGCACCACCGCCTCGCGCAGGTGGGCTGCAAGGTTGCCCAGCTCGGCAGTCAGCGCCGCGGTGTTCTGCGTTTGCGCGACCAGCATCTCATCGACGGCTCGCTTGAGCCGTGCGCCACTGGCGGTCAGGGTCGAGCCGCTGGCGGAGTCGGCATACAAGTCGGCGGTGCGCGCCTTCTCCAGGCGGGCAAGGCCGGCATCGATTGGTTGCCAGTGGGCATTGGCACTGGCGAACAGCGCGGCAGTGTCCGTGCGGGCCGCCACGCCGCCGCGCGTCATGGAGGTCTTGAGCTGCGCGTAGGAACTATTGGTGACCGCGCGACTGGCGGCGAGCGCGCGCAATGAATTGCCCACGTATGTCTGGGTCTCGAGTCCGCGCTGGATCAAAGTGAGCTCGGAGCGCAGAAACTGCGGTTGGGTGGTCAGGCTCGAGGCCAGCTGCAGAGCCGCCGAAGTGGACTGCAGGCGCGCGGCCAACCGCACCCCGGTAAATAGCAGCAGCGCCAGAGCCGCCGTGCAGGCGACCGCGACGGCGATCGGTAACCAATGGACGCGATGATGCAGTTTAAGCCGTGCCATGCCTATTCCCCGCTCTGCTTAGGGACCGGCTTGAACGCGATGCGGATGCGCGCGCGTTGTGACTCGCCCTTGGGGCCCAGCTCGCTGGCGTCGAAACGGCCGCGGGCTATGGCCTGCATCGCGGCACCGTCGAATATCTTGGGTGGGCTGGACTCGATGATCTTCGGATCGCTCGCCCGGCCCTTGCTATCGAGCGTGAATTCGACGATCACATAGCCCTGCTGGCCGAGGTCGAGTGCACGCTGCGGATACACGACATTGAGCGGCGCGAGCGGCTTGGCGCGCAGATAGTCGGCGGCCGCGGCCGCGGCTTCGGCGACGGGCGTGGGTGCGGCTGTTGGCGCTGGTGCGCGTACCCGGGGGGCATCGATCTCCTTTTGCACCTGGGCGCGGGCCGTCGTGAGCTCCGGGCTATTGCCCAGTATGGCGGCCGCATTGAGCAGCTGCTGGGCGAGTTCGAACTGCGCGGCGTGCGATGCGGCAAGCGTACGGTCGATAAGCGCCATCTGCAGCTCGTGTTCAACGCTCTGAGTCAGCGGACTGTTGCGGTTGATCTGCTGCATCGCCAGGGCCGTGGCCTGAGCATTGTCATTGGCTGGCTCCAATAGCGCCCCGGACTTGATCAGGGCGCGGGCGCGGCTGGCGAGGTCGCCAAGCCGGGCTGCGGCGCGTTGGGAGTCCACGGTATTCTGCAGTTGAGTGACCACGGTCCGATCGGCGCCGGTGGCAGCCAGTTGCGCCAAGAGCTGGGTAGCCGAATCGGTGTCACCCTTGGCCAAGGCGCTGCGCGTCTGCATCGCCAGGGCTTTAGGTCGGGCCGCG
>Ga0105248_10002405_pt1 | contig 20783 bp, 17 predicted proteins | sample KBSS34metaG_FD_81524 | JGI IMG/M metagenome (GOLD analysis project Ga0105248, IMG submission 81524) | Switchgrass rhizosphere microbial communities from Kellogg Biological Station, Michigan, USA - KBS S3-4 metaG | ecosystem: Host-associated > Plants > Roots > Rhizosphere > Soil | place...
AGAGGGCGTTGACGACAAAGGCATTGCGGAAGGTGCAGCCTTCCTGACTGATGCGGTCCATGTTAGGCGTATGGAGGAGCTTGTGGCCCATGGAGGAAAACTCGTCGTTGCGAAGACCCTCGCCTACAAAGCAGACAATGTTGGGCTTGCTGGCGGTACTTTGAGCGGTTTGTGCAAAGGCCTCGAGAGATTCAAGGCCGCCAAGGCCAGAAACGGACGCGCCGACTGTGCCTGCCATGTATTTCAGGATGGTTCGACGAGATTCCATGCGCCTTTTCCCGTAAAGGAGCATTTGTATTCGCTGCAGGCGGAGGCCGTCAAGGAAACTCTGTCAGAAGGCGAACCGGTCGACCATGTGTATAAGGCGACGCGTATGATTCGTACGGGGAAAAGTGCCGATGCTGAAGACGGGCTTCCATGTGATGACGAAGCCGATTGGGCCGATTTGCAATCTGGATTGCAAATATTGCTTCTATCTGGAGAAGGAGAAGCTCTATCCGGGAACGCGAGATTGGGCTATGCCGCGGGAGGTGCTGGAGCGGTATGTTCAGGAGTACATTGCCTGCCAGCCGCAGGAGGAGATCCACTTTGCCTGGCAGGGCGGTGAGCCGACCTTGTTGGGAGTGGAGTTCTTTCAGACGGTGGTGGAACTGCAGAAGAAATATGCGGGCGGAAAGGTTATTCACAATGCGTTGCAGACGAACGGAACGCTGATCGATGATGCGTGGGCGAGGTTTCTGAAGGAGTACGGGTTCCTGGTGGGGGTTTCGATCGATGGGCCGCGGGAGTTGCACGACTGCTACAGGGTGGATAAGGGTCAAGCGCCGACGTTTGACAAGGTGATGCGCGGGATTACGCAGCTCAGGGAGCACGAAGTCGATTTCAATACGCTGACTGTGGTGCATCGGGAAAACTCCAGATATCCGCTGGAGGTCTACCGGTTCCTGAAGGAGATTGGAAGCGGATTCATGCAGTTCATTCCGATCGTGGAGAGGAAGGCCACGGAGCCCGGGCCGGATGGAATGGTATTGATTCAACCTTCGTTTGACAGGGCGGCTGAGGTGACGGAGTGGTCGGTCGAGGCCGAGGCTTACGGAAAGTTCCTGGCTCGCATTTTTGACGAATGGGTCAAGCGGGATGTTGGCCGGTATTTTGTGCAACTGTTCGATGTTGCATTGGAGAGTTGGCTGGGGCTGGAGGCAAGTCTGTGCGTGTTTCGCAAGACGTGTGGATCGGCGATGGCGATGGAGCATACGGGCGATGTCTACTCCTGCGATCACTTTGTGTATGCAGAGAACAGGCTGGGGAACATTGTGGAGGCAGGACTGGAGGCGATGGCGTCTTCGGCTCAGCAAGTGAAGTTTGGCAACGACAAGCGGGATTTACTGCCGCAGATGTGCCGTAGCTGCGAGGTCCGATTTGCCTGCAATGGAGAGTGCCCGAAACACCGCTTTCTGAAAACTCCCGATGGGGAGCCGGGCTTGAATTATCTTTGCGCGGGTTACAAGTATTTTTTCAACTATGTGGACCCTTTTATGCGGTTTATGGCTACGGAGTTGAGAGCAGGGAGGCCGCCGGCGAACATTATGCGGATTTTGGGTGGAGGGTAGGGTGTGGCGGGTATATTTTTCTTAGAATGTCTGAAAACTTGCAAATCTCCACAACTGAACCGTTGGTTGATCCCTCGTCGCCTGATGTTTCTCCTGAAATTTATGGAGACGATCGACGCCTTCGATGGTTTGAAGTCGCACTTGTGCTGTCGATGACGGTTGGTAGTGCCTTACTCAGCAGTCTCTACCTTTTGAGTTCCGGTCAAGGTTCTTTCTACCCCGCCAAAGACTCACGTTGGTCGATCCAGCTATTTCAAGAGGCCACGGGTTTACTGCTTCTGGGCTATGTATTAGTTCGGCGTGGACACCGATTTAGAGATATTGGATTCAGGTGGTCATTTCACGATTTATGGGCTGGGACCTATGTAACAGTCGGTGCTTATGTAGCCTATGCAGTGGGCCATGCAATTATTCATAAGCTCCATGGCCTCTGGTTCCCCTCCATCGCTGCAGCTCCTAAGGTGAGTGAAATCTTTGGACATCTGCCAATGATGGCGATTCCGGTTTTTCTCCTGAATCCCTTTTTTGAGGAACTCATAGTCCGGGCATACTTGATGACGGAGATCGGGGAACTGACAGGATCGTGGATATTGGCCGCTGGATTGAGCACAGCGCTTCAGTTCTCCTACCATCTGTACTATGGATGGGAAGGAGCGCTTTCTCTGTCGTTTCAATTCCTTGTGTTTTCGATCTACTACGCAAACACCCGTAGGGCTATTCCCGTCATCCTGGCGCATGGTTTCTTTGACGTCATCGCACTTTTGCGACTTTGGTGAGAGCTTTAGTATTGCTTGGCTCCGGTCAACGACAGGTTTAGACTAAATTGGATATGGACATATTGGTATCTGGTGTGGTCAATAGATTTCATCTTTGGACAGCTGAAGACGAGCGAGACCAAAGGCAAACATCAGCCCCAGTTCTCTCGCCACTCCGTTTGCTGGTGACCACCTGTCTACGACATGATACTGGCCGTTCTTTACGCCTTCGATGATCCAACGCGCGCCGTCAGAGCCGGTTTCCTCTTCAGCTAGGGTTGGAGCACTCCAGAAGCCTGCTTTGTCCACTCGCTGAAGTGATGACTGTGTTTCTTCTTTGCTGATTGTGTATATCTTGTTCAGGAGGAGTGCACAGCTGTCGTAACAGCCTCCGCCAACGGCCATTTTTGCCGTCAAGGTGCTTGTCCCATCGGAATGGATATCCATCCGGATAGCTATCGGATGATGGAAGGAACGAAGCCAGAGGAAGCGGTAAGATTCGGGGGCTGAGGTGTTGACCTGTGCGAATAAAGAAGGCTCTCTCAGAGCCTCAAGCTCGGATGAGTACCACTTTGCATTGAATTCATGGCCATCTTTGTCGACTATCTCCCTTGGGAAGAATTGCGCCGCGCATTGGGACGCGAAGAGTGCCAGTGCTATAGCTAAGAAGCAAAGAATCCTCATTTACTCTCCGGTTGATGCCTGAAGTTTTCGTGCATCATGGATTCTGAATAGAACTCTTGATACAAAGTATCCCACCCCTAGGCATAAAGACTAAGGCATGCCGAGGGTGGCGCACCCAGTGTTCCGTCAAGTCGAGACTAGAGCCGGACGAATTCTTCAGGCTGCTGACGCTTATGCTGCGGCGAGGTGAATTTGGACGGGGAACCAGGAGCAGGAGAAACACTCCGCTGCAGCAAGTTGTAGGATTGAATACGGTCCGCCGAAACGGTGAGGCTGTTTTCTTTTGGTTGCGAGAGGTGAAATGGACGAGGGGAACTGGGTACTGCTGATTGCCAGCGAAGTGGGGAATACCGATTCGGTCTCGGATCGGGCAATGGAACGGCTGGTGGATGCGATCAGCAAAGAGGGGTATGAGGTTGTCAGGACGACGACGCCTGAGGATGGTTTGTCGCTGGTGAAGTCGGACCCTTCGCACTCGGCGATTTTGCTGGATTGGGATCTGGAGGGGGAGGATCAGTTTGCCGAGAGTGCGGCGCTGCGTATCATTCGCGCGGTGCGCCGGCGGAACAAAAAAGTCCCGATCTTCCTCATTGCGGACCGGACGCTGGTGAGCGAGCTGCCGCTGGAAGTGGTGCGGCAGGTGCATGAGTACATTCACCTGTTTGGCGATACGCCGGCGTTTATTGCGAGCCGCGTGGATTTTGCCGTGGAGCGGTATGAGGCGCAGCTGCTGCCGCCTTACTTCAAGGCGCTGAAGGAGTACAACGACCAGGGTGCGTATAGCTGGGATGCCCCGGGGCACATGGGCGGCGTGGCGTTTTTGAAGCATCCGGTGGGGATGGAGTTCCACAAGTTTTTTGGTGAAAACATCATGCGGTCGGATCTGGGGATTTCGACTTCGCCTCTGGGGTCGTGGCTGGATCATATCGGGCCTCCGGGAGAGTCGGAGCGGAATGCTGCGCGGATCTTTGGCGCTGACTGGACATTCTATGTTTTGGGTGGTTCGTCAACCTCGAACCAGATTGTCGGGCATGGGGTGATCGGGCAGGACGACATCGTGATCGTCGATGCGAACTGCCACAAGTCGATCTGCCATTCGCTGACGGTGACCGGAGCGCGGCCTGTGTACCTGACGCCGACACGCAATGGCTATGGGATGATTGGCCTCGTGCCGCTGAAGAGGTTTAGCAAAGAGGCGATTGCGGAGCTGATTGCGAAGAGCCCGTTTTCGGCTGGGGCGGTTTCGCAGGAGGCGGTGCATGCCGTCGTGACGAACTCCACGTATGACGGGCTTTGTTATGACGTGAACCGCGTGGTGACGGAGTTGGCGGCTTCGGTGCCGCGGATTCATTTTGATGAAGCGTGGTACGCGTATGCGAAGTTTCATCCGATCTATCGTGGGCGGTTTGCGATGGATGTGCCGGATGATATGCCGGACAAGCCGACGCTGTTTGCGGTGCAGTCGACGCACAAGATGCTGGCAGCTTTTTCGATGGCTTCGATGGTGCATGTGAAGCAGAGCCAGCGGGCGCCGCTGGAGTTTGATCAGTTCAACGAAGCGTTCATGATGCATGGGACGACTTCGCCGTTTTATCCACTGATTGCTTCGCTAGATGTGGCGGCGGCGATGATGGATGAACCGGCGGGGCCGACCCTGATGTCGGAGACGATCTTTGATGCGATCAGCTTCCGCAAGGCCATGAGCTCGATTGCGCATCGGCTGCGGGCGCTGGAAGAGGGCGACAGCTGGTTCTTCCGGTTGTTCCAGCCGGACCGTGTCGAGGATCCGCTGGACGGGACGGTGTATCTGTTTGAGGATGCTCCAGACGAACTGCTGGCGATGACCTCAAGCTGCTGGACATTGAAGCCGGGCGAGGACTGGCACGGGTATCAGGATGAGGATGTCGAAGACGACTACTGCATGCTGGACCCGACGAAGGTGACGATCCTCATGCCGGGCGTGAATGCGCAGGGCGTGGTGGCGGAGTGGGGTATTCCGGCTGCGATCCTTACGGAGTTCCTGGATGCGAGACGCGTGGAGATTGCGCGTACAGGCGACTACACGGTGCTGGTGTTGTTCTCGGTAGGAACCAGTAAGGGCAAGTGGGGTTCACTGCTGGAGAATCTGTTTGAGTTCAAGCGGCTGTATGACACAGAAGCCACGCTGAGCGAGGCGTTGCCGGACCTGGTGGAGAAGTATCCGCTGAAGTATCGGGATGTGACGCTGAAAGATCTGAGCGATCAGATGCATGCGGCGATGGTGGAGCTGCGGCTGAGCGCCTTGGAGGCTGAGGCGTGCGAGCTGAACACGGTCGAGGTGCTGACTCCTTCGCAGACCTACCAGAAGCTGGTGCGGGGTGGGACGGAGAAGGTGAAGTTCTCAGAGATGGCGGGGCGGATTGCCGGAGTGATGCTGGTGCCGTATCCGCCGGGGATTCCGGTGTGCATGCCGGGTGAGCGGCTGGGCGGGCCCGATAGTCCTGTGATCAAGCTGATCCTTGCAGTGCAGGAGTTTGGCAAGCAATTCCCGGGCTTTGAGCGCGAGGTGCATGGCATCGAAGTGGATGCTGAAGGCGACTACTGGATGCGCGCAGTGATTGAGGCCAACGGGAATGGCAAGCGGAAGAATGGGAAGCATGCGCCCAATTCGGCTCCTCCGGTGAAGCGGAAACGGAAGAGTGCGAAGCCTGTAGTGCTGGAGCCTGAGAAGGGGATTGGGGAGACCCGGTAGGCGGTAAGGCAGAAGTAGATTCCCTTCGGGAATAACAACCAAAACAACCTCGACACCGGGTATGCTCATGGACAGAACATCGAAGATGAGCATGCCCTTTTCTTATTCTGTGAGTGACGATCTGCTGCTGCTGGCGCAGTGGTTTGCGGTGGCGTGGTCGAGCGAGATTGCGGCGGGCGAGAAGATTGCGCGCAGGGTGATGGGGCGCGATGTGGTGCTTTGGCGCGCAGCCGGCGGGGTGCATTGCTGGCTGGATCTTTGTATTCATCGCGGGGCCAAGCTTTCGCTTGGGGTGATTCAAAATGATGCGGGATTGGATTGCCTGGTTTGCCCTTATCACGGGTGGCGGTACGGGGAGTCTGGGCAGTGTGTGGGAATTCCTGCGCAGCCCGGGATGGCTCCTCCGCTGAAGGCTCGGGCTGAGACATATCTGGTGCGAGAACGGTATGGGCTGGTGTGGGTTTGCCTAGGCGAGCCGGCGGGGGAGTTGCCGGAGTTTCCGATTGCGGAGGATGCGAGGTTCCGCGTGCTGCCGACTGGGCCTTACCGTTTTCGGGCGCTGGGACCGCGGCTGATCGAAAATCTCCTGGATGTTGCACATCTGGGGATTGTGCATGCCGGGCTGCTGGGCGATCCGGAACGTGGGGAGATTGAGGAGTATGAGGTGGGGCGCGGGCCCCGCGGGCCGGAAGCGAAGGAGATTCGCATCTGGCAGCCGGACCCGGATGGGACGGGCCGTGGGGCGCATGTGAGTTATCACTATGAGGTGCAGGGGCCGCTGACGGCGGGGTTTGTGAAACACCATGGCGGGCAGCAGTTTGGCATTCTGGCGCAGGTGGTGCCGGTGGATGCAGAGTACTGCGAGATGCGGATGGTGATGGCGATGAACTACGGCTTTGAAGTGCCGGATACGGAGCTAATCGCCTTTCAGGACATGGTGGCCGGGCAGGACAAGGGGATTGTAGAGTCGCAGAGGCCGGAGTTGCTGCCGCTGGATCTGCAGGAGGAGCTGCATCTGCGGTCGGACCGGATGGCGATTGCTTACCGGAAGTGGCTGCGCGAGATTGGCTTCAAATATGGAGTCGTCTAGTGGAGGCAACTAGCCGTTTGCCGTGGATTACGTCCGGGGATGTGGATGGATTCTTTGGGCTGTTCCTCTCCGGGTTTCCGGACCTGCTGCTGATCGTGGGGCTGGCTCCGGTATGCGGGTTTTCTACTGAATTTGTGGTGGGGCGGGTGCTGCCGGGGGTGGCGCTTTCGGTGCTGGTGGGGAACCTGTTTTACGCGTGGCAGGCGAGGCGACTGGCCAAGAGTACAGGGCGTGAGGATGTGACGGCGATTCCGTTTGGAGTGAATACGCCTACGATCTTTGCCTATGTCTTTCTGATCATGGGGCCGGTGTATGCGCGGACCCATGATGCGACGGCGGCTTGGCATGCGGGGATTTTCGCGAGCCTGCTCAGCGGGGTGGTGCAGACGGTTGGGGCATTTGGGATGGACTGGCTGCGGCGACATACTCCGCGAGCGGCGCTGCTTTGTCCGCTGGCGGGACTGGCACTGGCTTATCTTTGCCTTGGATTCATCTTTGGGACATTTGAGCATCCTGCGGTGGCGCTGCTGCCGATGCTGGTGCTGTTTGCGCTCTACGCTTCGCATGTAAAGCTGCCGGGGCGGATTCCTCCGGCTGTGCTGGCGATCGGGATCGGCGCTCTGCTGGTGGCGGTGCTGAGACACTTTCACCTGTATGAGCCACCGGCGGAGTTGGGGATTCGGCCGGGGCTCTACCTGCCGCATTTTGTGAATGTCTTTGGGCTGCTGAGCGGCGGGGAATGGTGGAGCTATCTCACTATCATTGTGCCGCTGGCGGCACTGGACACGCTGGCTTCGCTGCAGATTCTGGAGAGTGTGAAGCTAGCAGGAGACGACTTTAAGACGCGGCCTTCGCTGCTGATGAACGGTGTGGCGACGCTGGCGGCGGCGTGCCTGGGGAGTCCATTTCCAACGACGTTATACGTGGGCCATGCGGCGCATAAGGCGAATGGGGCGCGGTCGGGGTATTCGGCGATCAATGGAGGGGTGACGTTGCTGCTTTGTCTCACCGGGGTTCTGCCATGGGTGCTGCGGGTGATTCCGCTGGAGGTAGCGGGGCCGGTGGTGGTGTGGTTTGGTCTCGTGACAGTGGGGCAGGCTTTTGTGGAAGTGCCCGCGCGGGAGGCGGTGGCGGTGGTTCTAGGATTGATTCCGATTCTGGCGCAGTGGGCGACAACGCAATTGAATACGGTGCTGCTGGCGGCGGGGAGTTCGATGGCGCAGGTGATGCCGCGTGTGGGTGGCGATCTGGCGCTGGGTGGAGTGATTGCACTGGGGCAGGGAGGCTTGCTGACCTCGATGCTGTGGGCGGCGGCGCTGGCGCTGTGTGTTCAGCGCAGATTTGTGCAGGCTGCTGCGTGGGTTGGGGCGGCAGCGGTGTTGTCTGCGTTTGGGGTGATCCACGCTTACGCTTTGACGCCGGGCGGGGCGGTGGGACGGATCGGCTGGTGGATGGCGCCGGAGTTTGCGTGGAGTTATGTGGCGGGGGCGGTGTTTTTGCTGGGGTGTGGGTTCGCCGTTCGCGAAAAGAAATTCACTTGAAACGCTAAGCGGTGGAGTCACACATTTCACTAGGCTTAGATTGTGGGCAGTGGTTATACTCGCGGTCTCTCAAGTATGGCGCTTGAGAAGTGCACAGGAGGATCGCGATGAGCCTAGGCAGCTTCTTCAAGTCGACATGGAGGCGTATGTTTTCTTCGGATGATTCGACAGATACCCATGATTCGGGCGCTCAGCAGGCACCGGCAACGGACACTTCTTCGACGGAAGCAACTCCCGCGGAAAGATTGCCTACGGGGCCGGCCGCGACAGCAGAGACTTCGGTTACCCCCGCATCGGCTGGGCGGGTGTTGCTGATTCATGGCTACTCAGCGAACGGGGAAGACTTTATGCCATGGCGGCAGGCTCTGCAGGATGCCGGCATCAAGGCGATTCCGATCGCTATCGGGAATTACGTCACGCTGAACAACGATGTGACGATCAAGGATCTCGGCGAGGCATTTGACCGCGCGTTGCGGCTGACGGAGTGGAGCGACGGCGGCAAGGACGATGTGTGGACCTTTGATGCCGTGGTGCATTCGACAGGGATGCTGGTGATGCGGCAATGGCTGACGAGCGATCCGTTTCCACCGGACGACGACCGCAGCCGGGTTCGCAGGTTGAAGCACCTGGTAGGGCTGGCTCCTGCGACATTCGGTTCGCCTCAGGCCAAGAAGGGGCGAAGCTGGCTGGGCGCGCTGGTGAAGGGAAACAAGCATCTCGGGCCCGACTTTTTAAACGCCGGAGACGAAGTGCTGGCCGGACTGGAACTGGCAAGCAAGTACACGTGGGATCTGGCGCACAAAGACATGATTTGCAAGAAGCCGATGTACGACAAGGGTTCCGATACGCCGTTTGTAGCGGTGTTTATCGGCAACCACCCGTATGACGGAATCGCATCGGTATCGAACTCACCCGGCACAGATGGAACGGTGCGATGGGCGGGATGCGCGCTCGATACGCGTAAAGTGAGTGTGGACTTCCGCCATATGCCGCAGCTTCAGGATGAACAGGGGAAGGTCGTGCGGTTTGCGATTTCACCCTGGTTGAGTACGCGGCTTGGTTCGCAGGTGATTGCAGTAGAAGGTAAGAATCATGGGTCGATTATCGAGAACCCGGACCCAAATGTTGCCAACTTGATCTACCGGTTCTTTGGTGTTTCCAACGAGGCTGAATATGCGCCCTGGGCCGCGGATGCGCAGACGTTTGGAGCCGATGCGCTGAAGACGATGAATGCCGCGGCCAAGAGCGATGATTCACCGGGGGTGGGGTGGCAGCAGCTCGCACTGCATGTGGTGGATGACCATGATGACGGCGTTGACGATTACAACCTGCAGTTGTATATCGGGAACGATCTTTCCGAGTCCGACGATCCGAATTACCCGGTTGTGCCGCTGATTGTGGACACGTATTCAGGCGATAGCAGCTACCGTAGCTTTTACCTGAAACTCACCGAAGACCTGCTGCAAGTAGGCATGCCGGGAGCCAGGTACAGCAAACTCTGGCTGGAGATTATTGCTTCGAGTGGCTCAAACCTGATTGAGTACGAGGCGTATACGGACGACAGCGGAGTGGCGCATCCGCTGACCATCAGCCATGTCGGCGGGGAGCCGGTGAAACTGGACCTGACTCCGCTTGCAACGGGCGAAGCCAAGCTGCTCTATCCCTATACGACGACGCTGGTGGAGATTTTCATCGACCGCGAACCGACGCCGTTGGGCAAGGTCAGTGGGCTCTTCAACTTCCTGGGGCCGGTGTAGCGAGGCTAGCCGTTCAGGAGGACGATGCGGATAGTTCTGCTGCCGCGCAGGATGCCTGAGGGGGCTGCTCAGTTGGCGGTCCGATCTGCTGCAGGATGGGCAGGACGAGATCGAGGATACGGGCTACTGCATCTGCCACTGGCGGACGGTCAGGGGTGTAGAACCACTCCTTGATGGACCCACAGATGGCGCAGCTCGCGGCTGTGGCAGCCAGCTTCCCATCTAATGGCGCATCGGAGCGGCCCGCGAGCAGGACGTTTCTCACAGCTTTCATCATGGCGGCATCGATCAGAGGCGCGAAGGCGCTCATCTTAGAGCAGTCACCGCCGTGATGCGCTTGAAGCATGTGGTCGCAGCCAGCCTGAATGATAGCTGCGGCAGCGGCAGGGCAACCGGAGTCGAAGCGCACGTTGCGTTCGTGGAGTAAATTGTGGAACTGGCCCGCAACCATCGCCTCGAGCAATGCATATTTGTCGTTGTAGTGGTCGTAGAAGGTGGCGCGGTTGACGGTGGCTCTGTCTGCGATCTCCTGCACGGAGACTTCGTCGAAGCTGCGCTCCTGCAGAAGCTCCCGCAGCGCTCCCTGGAGAAGCTGACGGGTGCGGCGGATGCGGGGATCGCGAACTTCGCAGTCGGAGATGGGCATAAATCCCTCTGAATCCAGAGTACCAAAGATAAAAAATGCGCTTCACTTTCAATAGCTTGCAAAAAAGTGAGTCGTTAACCAACATTTGTCGTCTAAGATAATCGACATATGTTGCATAAGCGACATTCGTTTAGATGCTCTTGGAGGAGATAAGAATCATGGCGACACTTTTGCATTTGGACTCGAGCCCGTTGGAAAGCTCGGTGAGCCGCGAACTGACTCGGGAGTTCGCGAAGACGTGGACCGCCGCGCACGCAGACGGCAAGGTTATTTATCGTGATGTGGCAGCGACTGTTGCGAAGCCGGTCGATACGGCATGGATTTATTCGGCGTACACGCCGGAGGCCGGGCGCAGTGCGGAACAGATCGAGACTCTGGCCCAGTCGGAGGAGTTGATTGCCGAACTGGAGCTGGCGGATGAGTATGTAATCGGTGTGGCTATGCACAACTTCTCGATTCCCTCAACTCTCAAGCTCTGGATCGATCAGATTGCACGGGTTGGACGGACTTTTTCTTACGGCGCTGGGGGACCGAAGGGGTTGCTGACGGGGAAGAAGGCGACGATTATTGTGGCGACGGGCGGGAAGTACGATACCGATTCACCGATGTCCGGATACAACTTCACCGATCCGTATCTGAAAACGGTACTGGGGTTCCTGGGAGTGACATACGTGACGGTCGTGGCTGCGGGCGGTATGTCGGCATTGATGCAGGGGGCGGATCGCGCGACGCTGCTGCAACCGCTACTAGAGCAGGTGCGATCCCAGGCAGCGTAATCGAAAGGGCTCTAGCGTGTGGCCGGCAGAGGGCGGATTATGTCCCCTCTGCCTGCATTTTTCTTTTAGAACAAAAAAGTTGACATGCTCAATTATTAGAATCACAATGTAGAATATATATGCTTGGCGAGTTTGAATATATCCTCATTACGGCGGCAGCGGGGCTTGGCAACGAAGCCTACGGTGCGGCTATTCGCGACGAGATTGAGACGCTGGCTGGGCGGAAATGCTCGATTGGGGCGCTGTACACGACGATCGACCGGCTTGAGGCCAAGGGTCTGCTGCGGACATGGCTGGGAGACGCTACGGCGGAGCGGGGCGGGCGGGCCAAGCGGATGGTGGAGGTAACTCCTGAAGGCATGCAGGCGGCAAAGGATTTCTACGACACAGTAACGCGGATCAGCCGGGGTGCTTCGTGGGTAACGAGTCGGAGCGGAGCCAACCCGAAGGAGACACTGTCATGAGCCTGAGCTGGATTTGTGTGGATGCTGCCTCAAGACTGCTGACGCAGGAAGAGCGTGAGGCAGTGCTGGGCGACCTGGCAGAGGCGAATGAAAACGCCGGTGAGGCGCTGCTGTCGATACTCGGCCTGGTGGTGAGGCGGGAGGCGGAGCATTGGAAAAGCTGGAGGCCGTGGGTTGCAGCTTTTGGGCTGGCGTTGCCTGCGAGCTTTCCGCTGATGGGGCTTTCGGTGTCGGTGTGCTGGGTGTTTCCCAAGATGCTTGAGGCTACCCATTCCATGCAGCCTCAGACGAGTCTCGTTCTTTTCAGCTTCTGGCATCTGATTCCCGAGCTTTTGATGCTGACTGGTTTTGCTTTTACGGGCGGCTTTCTGGTCGGATCGCTTTCCAGGCGAACGTTGTGGGCCAGCGCCTTGGCGTGCCTTGGGCCTTGCCTCTACTGTTTCGCGCATTTTCGGACTGAGTCGCTTTCAGGACTTAGCCTTTTGCTGTTCCTGGCGCCTGCTCTATGGGGAGTGCGCGAGGCCGTGCGCGGCAAGCGGATCGGTTCGCGCACGGCGATTGGGATGGCGGTGGGCTGGCTGCGCTGCCGGCTCTGACGACCTCGAATGTCTCCTGGCTGAACTGGCTGGTTGCCGTTCCGCTGCTATGGCCTTCGTGGTATCTGGCGGCAACGGCGAGCAGGCGAGTGGTCCAGACTTAACTTCATTTCAAAGATCTGAACTTTGAGGGCGGTGCAATATGTCGATGCAATCGATACGGGGATCTGTGCGCAATTTTGGGGGATTGATAGCGGTAGCAGCTATTGCGTGCATGACTGCGGGACGAGCAAATGCCGCTCCTTCCGAGAGCCGGGTGGTGAGCCTGGAGATACGCTCGGAGAGCCTGGCGCATAGCAAAATCGGGACCAATCCCGTGCGCAAGCTGGAGGTGTATCTGCCCGCTGGATACGAGAATTCGGCCCGTCGTTATCCGGTGATTTACTATCTGCCGTCGCCGCTGGATCCTTTTCAAGAGGAGTTTTATCTGCACACGGCAAAGCCTCTGCTTGACCGTGCGACGGCTGCGGGAGAGATCGGCTCCGTTATCTTTGTGGCTATCGATATGGCGACACCGCTGGGGTGCTCCTGGTATCTGAATTCGCCGGTGACAGGGAACTGGGAAGACTTCATGGTGCAGGAGCTGGTGCCATATGTGGATGCGAATTTTAGAACGTTGCGCAGCCGGGATTCGCGCGGGATTGCTGGGAATTTCATGGGTGCGTATGGAGCGATCCGGTTTGGCATGACGCATCCCGAAATTTTTGGCTCGGTGTATGGACTGCATCCAGTCGGGACGGGGTCGGGGTTGCTAACGATGTATTCGCGGCCAGACTGGGATCTGCTGGCAAATGCGAAATCACTGGACGATGTAAAGCGGGATGGGTTTTCGACGATCTTTACTTCCATCTACGAGGCGCACTTGCCTAATCCTGAGAAGCCGCCGCTGTATATCGATCTACAAGCGCATCGAGTCGGAGGGGAACTTGTGGTCGATGCGGCGGCGACGCAGCGGCTTCGCGAAAGCTTCTTTCTGGAGGCGATGATTCCGCGTTATGCGGAAAATCTGAAGTCACTGCGCGGGCTGCGGTTTGACTGGGCGCGCAACGATGGCAATCAGGATCACGTGTATTCGAATCAGGCTTTCACGCACAAGTTGAATGAATACGGCATCCGGCATGAGTCGGAGGAATACAACGGCGTCGGAGGCGGCGGGAACTGGGGCGACGATGGACGAATTTACACGGAGGTGCTGCCGTTCTTTCAGAGAGAACTTGTGTTTACGCCGGGCAGCTAAAGCTGATTGCAGACGGAGAGTATCTGGTCGCCGTACTTGTCGACTTTAGCGGGGCCCATGCCGGAGATTTGCTGGAGCTGATTGGGAGTGGTGGGCCTGGCGTGTGCGATGGCGCGCAGGGTGCGGTCGTGGAGTATGACAAAGGGAGGCATGCCGAGCTTTTTGGCGACGGTGGTGCGCCAGCTTTTGAGTGCCTGCTCCAGGGCTTCGCCGGCTGGGCTTAGGTGTATCTCGGCTGCTGAAGCGGTACTTGCGGAGGGCTTTTTCGCCTTGCCGGGTTTGGGCAGGCTGGCTTGTTTTGATTTCGAACTGTTGCTGCTGAAGGCGTCGTCCGGCAGTTGCAGCGTGGTGACCGCTTCGTCTGCGTCTTCGAGAGCTTCGCCTTCCGGGGTGAGCATGGCCTTACGGAAGAGGATGGTTTCACCTTCCTTGATCCACTCGGCGTCTTCGATGGCGACCCATCCGGCTTTGGCGAGTGTGCCAAGATAGACGTCCAACTCTTTGCGGGAGAGGTCGCCGGGGAGCTCTTTGAGGAGCTTGCCCAGGGATTTTCCGGCGGTGGCGCGGAGCGAATCCAGGATCGCTTGCAGGGTGGCGCTCTCGGCGCGGGTGGGAGCGCGGTATTGCTGGGCGGAGCTGTCGGAGGGGTTGCAGAAGTCGCAGATGCCGCAGCGGAGACGGCCGTCTTCGAGGTCGCCAAAATGGAGGACGAGGGCGGCCATGCGGCACTGGGCGCCCTCGACGTACTTCTGGACGAGCTCCAGCTGATTGCGGCGATAGTCGGACTGGCGTGTGTAGGGGGTGGTCCAGCGGGCGTCGCCTCGGATGGCGTTGTTTTCGTAATCGACCTGGGCTCCTCCGTGGATGAAAAGCTTTTCGATGGCTTTGGAGAAGGTTTCTTCGTCGATCTGAGCTCGCAGGGAATCGCGAAGCTCGTCTAGGGGGCGGCGTTCGGCGGTGAGAGCTTTGTAGACGATTTGAACGGTGTCAATGGGTGGGTAGTCACGCTTGAGGAAGAAGTCGTGGGTGCGGATGTCGGCCCAGGAGTGCATGAGAATGGCGCGGCTGGGTTTACCATCGCGTCCGGCGCGGCCGATCTCCTGGTAATAGCCTTCGAGAGTGGAGGGAAGGGCGGCGTGGATAACAGTGCGGACGTCCGCCTTGTCGATGCCCATGCCGAAGGCGATGGTGGCTACGACGCAATCGAGTTGGCCAGATTGGAATTTTTGCTGCACATCGGAGCGGATATCGGCAGGGAGGCCGGCGTGGTAAGCGCTGGTACGGCAAACGCGACTGAGTTGCGCGGCTAATTCTTCTGAACGTTTGCGGGCCGGGGCGTAGACGATGGCGGGGCGGCGGGCGGGGTCGGAGAGCAGTTCGCAGATGAGGTCGGGGCGCATGGGAAGCGGCACTTCGACGACCTCGATAGCGAGGTTGCTGCGACGGAAGCCGTGGATGAACTTCTTCGCGCCGGTGAGGCCGAGTTGGGTGAGAATGTCGCGCTGAACGGTGGTGGTGGCAGTTGCGGTGAGAGCGAGAACTGGAGCTGGACGCAGGGCAGGAAGGTACTGGCCCAGCATGCGGTAGTCGGGGCGGAAGTCGTGTCCCCATTGGGAGATGCAGTGGGCTTCATCGATGGCGATGAGGGTTGGCTTGCGCTTGGCGAGCATTTCTGGGAAACCCGGGACGCGAAGGCGTTCGGGAGCGATGAAGAGAAATTGGAGGGTGCCGTTGAGGTAGTCGACGCAGGCCTGACGGCTGACGGCACGGTCCAATCCTGAATGAATGCGGGCGACGGAGAAGCCGAGGCTGGTGAGCTTGGCGCACTGATCTTCGATGAGGGCGATGAGCGGACTGACGACGAGGGCGGTGCCTCCGCGGGCGATGGCGGGGAGCTGGTAGCAGAGGGATTTGCCGGAGCCGGTGGGCATGACTAGGAGCAGGTCCTGGCCATCGACGGCGGCGCGGCAGACTGCTTCCTGATTGGCGCGGAAGTTGGAAAAGCCGAAGGCTTGATGGAGGAGATCGCTGAGGGAGCCGATGTGAGCGCCTGCCGGAGAGTCGGGCATTGCAGCAGCGGGAAAGGGCAGAGCTTCGGCGGGCATTGCTCTATCTTAAAGCCGCAAGCGGTGCATAACAGGTGCTAGCGCGGGTTCGCGTTGACTTCAAATTTGCGGCGCAGAATCTTTTCGAGGAGGAGAAAATCGAGCTTCTCTGGGCGGGAAAAGCGGATGCAGCCTTTGCTCTTGCTGGCGGTTGCGATTTCTGGGGCTAGTTCGTCGAATTGTTTGCGCAGGCCGTAGAGGGAGATGTACTGCTTCTGGCTGGCGAAGGAGGGGCCGAGTTCGCCGTTGAGCCTGTAGCAGGGCATGCCGTAGTCGATGCACTCTTCGTACCCGACGAAGACCTTGCGATAGAGATCGCGCAGCCGGAGGAAGGTGGGCTTGCGGTCAGGCGGTAGCTGTTCGATATAGGTATCGACGTCGGGGGCCTGGCTGATCATGGGAAAACCAGTTTAACGCCAACTGTGAGAACTGGACGGGTCTTGCGATGGCTGCATTCTTATTTCATTGCAGATGAAGCGCTGGGGGCGGCGAGGATCTGCTCAACGCGAGCTTTCAATTGTTGTGCCTGTTTGACGCGGCCTGGGTCGCGCTCGATGTCGAGAGTCAGGCGGTTGAGAGTATCCAAGACGTGACGCGCGCTGTCTCTGTCGAGGACATTTTCGTGTAACAGCGTCGCGCGAATGGCCCAGTAGTGCTCGAAGGGTGAGCGATACTCGGCGAGGAAGCCGAGCAGATATTGGATGTTTGCCTGATGGACACGCTCGCACATGATAGCGAGAGCCACGATGCGGTTGCCGTCTCCATTGCGCTGAAGCTGTTCCAACAGGACTTCGTTGGCGGTTTGTGGACTGTATTCGGCGATTTTTTCCTGCACGTGGCGAACGACTTCGGTCATGCTTTCGGTGCGTTTGGTGCTGGCTCGCTGCGTGAAACGGATCTGTTCGTACTCCCGCGCCAGATCGTTGAATTGTTGAAGGAGTTCGTCCTGGGTCGGGTCCGGGGTGGCTGCGGCTGGAGCCGGAGGGGAAGCGGGTGAAGGCGCGAAGGACGATGCAAAGGCTGCCGGGGCTGGAGTGGGCGATTCAGATTGGAAGGGGTCGAAACTCGGAGGAGCAGCCGGCGGTGGCAGGGGCTCAGGCGGAGGAACCTTGGGAAGCAGCGACATGAGCCGGGTTACATCGAGGCCTACGAGGGAGTAGGGGTTGGGGCTGGAGGTAGACGGATAGAGGGAGTCTAGCTCTTTTCGTGTCTCACGGACGCCGTAGAGGACGGTGGCGCGGACGGATTTGCGATGCAGCCAGCGCCAGTACATCTGGTCTGACGGAACAATTTCCGGCCAAGTACGCGCTGTCTTTTCCAGTTCCCCGAGTAGGTCAGGGGTTTCGGCGAGAGCGGTACGGAGGTCGGGGAATTTCATGGTGAGGGCCACGAACTTGCCTAGTTGCTGCGGGGTGACGCCGGTCTGTTCCGGGTCGACCTCGAGGATGCCCTGATCGCTGGAGAGAGCGAGCGCGAGGCGATATGTGCTGATGAACTGCTTGAGGCGGCGGGGGTTGTTTTCGAAGATGCTGCTGACCATGGAGACGATCGCGCGGACTCCTTCGGAGTCTTCGGCAATCTTGACGCGAATTTTGCGGATCCGTCTTTCTGTTCGCACGGATTCTGCATCTGGGCTTGCGGCCGGGGCTGGTTGCTGTGGAGGCACTGGAGGGTCAACGAAGCCTGCGGCGAGTGAGGCAGTTTTGGCGGCAGGTTTCCTTCCGAAAAGCTTTGTGCGCCATGCCTGGATACGCGGTCTCCAGTAGTACTGGATCTGTCCCCAGGAGGTGGGTGGGGCTGGCTTGGGGAGCATGGCGTCGAGGAACTTATCAAGGGACGGCTTACCGCCGATGACGGGCAGCGTGAAGCTGAGCTGGATGAATTTTTCGAGATAGGAGTAGCCGAAGGCGAGGGGACTGCTGCCGGTGCCGAGCAACTGGGCCTGGGAGATGCCTGTGGCGTATTCCGGCAGGAAGGGAAGCAGGTCTTTGTACTTTTGCGTGATGCCTGCAGCGACCTTTTCGCGGTCCATGCCGAGGATGAAGACGAGGCGACCGGCGTCGCTGATCATGAGGTTGATGGCCTGCATCAGCTCAGCGGCTTTGGGTACGTCGCAGCGGTCGAGATCGTCGATGAAGATGTAGATGCGTTCGTTGCCAGCGTAGGCGCGGACGAGACGAGCAAAATCCTCATGGAAGGTTTCGATGAAGGCGGCGTGGCCGTTGTAGTCAGGGGTGGAGAGATACTTTTTCAGGTCGATGGAGATGGGAACTTTGAGCTGTTTGTGAAACTTGACCAGACCGGCGACAGCCAGCATGAGCAATGCTCCCCAGGAGCTCTTGACAGCTGTTTCGCGCGTGAGAAGGATGTCGACGATGCTGGGAGCGTCTTTCTTGTCTGCAGGCTTATTGAGAAAACCTGCCACCGTGTCGCGCAGCGTGTCGAGACGCATGTGGGAGAGGTGCCCGTCTGGAACGAGGAAGAGGAAGAGATAGCGGCCAAGGAAGTAGAGGCTTAGCACCAGCAGGAGGCCGGAGACTAGGAGCAGGGTGAGTTCGAGCCAGCCACGCAGGCCGGTGAGACGCATGAGAAAGAGCCGGATGTCACCCCACCATCCGCGTGCTGCGCCTACGCGCTGGCGCAGTTTTTTTGAGACGGAGAGCGCAAAAGCGGCCCATAGAGCGTCCTGTTTGTCGTGACGCCAGGCGTTGAACTGGATGGTGGAGCGCTGCTTATGCTTCCACGCTGCGGCGATTGCTTTCCAGAGAGAGCCGGGAGTGGTGTAGCCGCCGAGGGCAGTGGGCAATTCCTTGAAGAAGACAGCGCGCCGTGAGGGGCCAGCGATGGCGCGTTCGAGCTGAAGCATGAAGGAGGACTTGCCGCTGCCCCATTCGCCTTCGATGGAGATGGTCAGGGGCGGTTCGGTAGCGTTGGAGGTGAGGAATGCGGCGATGGCCTCGACGTAAGGGGCAAAGCCGAGACTGTCCTCAGCCGTGGCGTGGTCGCCTACGGCGTTCCTTGCGGCTCCCTCAAAATCGTTCTCGGTGGAGACTTCGCCGGGCTGCGCCATGTGGAACGAATCTATCGCACTGGATATGCACTGGCAAGGATAGAAATAGGGCTAGCTCATGGGGTTTTATGCGGCCTGTGAATGGCGATGAAGAAGCCGGTGGCTGTGGCCAGTGTTTTGCCGTTGGCGTTTTGAATCTCTGCTGCAGTCCAGTGTTTGCGTCCTTCGCTTTTGGTGACGCGGCCGGTGATACGAATCTCTGCTCCGGAGGGGACTGGATGCAGATACTCCACCTGCATCTGGCGAGTCATAGCGGTGACTCCGCCCGCGCGATTGGCCTTGCTCATGGCTTCGTCGAGCAGGGTGGCGATGATGCCACCGTGGACGTAGCCGGGCGGGCCCTCGTAGTTGTGGGAGACGATGGTGTCGCAGAGGACGAAGCTTTCTTCTCCGTGCGAGGCAACAGCGAACTCCAGTTTGAGGCCGACCGGGTTGGCCTGGCCACAGCCGAAGCATTCATTCTGCGCGCTGTGGAAGAGGGGCGTAGTGTTTTCTGGCTTGAGGGTCACAGGCGCTCCTCCAATACCTGCACGTAGAGGTCGCGGTCGATGTTGCCGCCGGTGCAGATGATGCCGATGGGCTGGCTTGTGAGCTGCGATTTTTCCTGAAGCGCGCCGGCAAGTGCGGCAGCAGCGGCACCTTCGGCGATGTTGTGCGTGTCCTGGTAGTAAGCACGCATGGCGGCAGCTATTTCTGTATCTGAAACCTCAACGATGCGAGCTACGTTTTGCCAGATGGCCTGCATGGCGTCGGCGTTTGGGACACGGCAGGCGAGGCCGTCTGCGATCTTGGTGGAGGATGGGGCTTCGACGATTTTGCCTTCGCGGAAGGAGAGCGCGTAGGAGGGTGAGGCAGAGGAGACAACCCCTAAGACCTGGGTCGATGGGCTGATGAGGTTTCGGACAGCTGCTACGCCGCAGATCGAGGAGCCCAGGCCGATCGGGACGTAGACGGTAGCGAGAGGCGGTGTGGCGCGGAAGAATTCGAGCGCGTAGGTGGCCGTGCCCATGACCAGCCGACGATGGAGCGACTCAACCATGGCATGGCCGGGTTGGGAGGCGAGGCGACGAGCGAATTCGAGCGACTCCTGAAAGTCGTGGCCATGTTCGATGAGGTCTGCGCCCTGCGCGAGCATGGCCTGGTTCTTTTCGCGGCTGTTGCCATGGGGCACTACGATGATGGCGCGCAGGCTCAACATGCGCGCTGCCATGGCTACTCCCTGACCGTGGTTGCCACGGGTGGCCGCAACTACTGTGGTCAAGTCTGGCTGTGACTCTTTGAGGCTGGCGACGTAGACCAGTGCGCCGCGCAGCTTGAAAGCACCGACGGGCGAGTGGTTTTCGTGCTTGATCCAGGCTTCGGTGCCGAGACGCTGGTTTAACAGAGGCCAGGTATACTGCGGCGTCGGGGGCATGGTGCGGTAGATGGTGGACTGCGCCGACTCAATCTCTGGCATGTTGGGCAATTGCATGTTTTCAGCTTACGATAAGGTGTCTTCAAAAACTCGCCTCGGGAACCTTACCCTGGGCGGCGGAATAGCTTCTAGCCAACATCTAATGCAGTATCCGAGGAGAGTTACCCGATGAATCGCAGAATGGCAATGAAACAGATGAGCGGACTGGCGAGCGCGGTCCTGCTGAGTGCGGCGAGTGCAAAGGTGAGCAAGGCTGAGGGATGGCAGGCGGCTGCAGCTCCAGCACCGGCGCCGACCGGACCCTACA
>Ga0105248_10002409_pt1 | contig 20764 bp, 17 predicted proteins | sample KBSS34metaG_FD_81524 | JGI IMG/M metagenome (GOLD analysis project Ga0105248, IMG submission 81524) | Switchgrass rhizosphere microbial communities from Kellogg Biological Station, Michigan, USA - KBS S3-4 metaG | ecosystem: Host-associated > Plants > Roots > Rhizosphere > Soil | place...
CATTGGAGGTACGGGAAGCCTTGCCAATAGTTTCTCATTGTTCTTCGGAGGTATGGCCAGCACCTACCGATTCCGGGGGAATATTGATCAAATTGCAATCACCCGAACCAATCATGATGTCAACTGGGCACTACAAGAATATAATAACCAAAACTCTCCCTCTACATTCTATACTCTCAGCAGTGTCGAAAGCCAAATTTACGCACCCACCATGGATGAAGTCATGCGCCATGGCAAATTCTTCTGCCCTGCCTCTTCTTGCGGAACTTCAGGAGTAAGACCTTTTGCATTCTAAAAGAAGCCTTAGTAAATTGATCCCCTTTTACCCCCTTTTTATCCTTGACATTATACTTGCCAAATTGATAAAGTTTTAATAGAGTATCTTTTTGCCCTATGAAAGACCGAAATCAAACACTTGCAGCCTACTTTAAGAACATGAACCTCGCTGTTTTGTGTCTCTTTCTTTTGCTCCTTCCCCTTTTCTTTCTCAACACCACCACTGACGCCTTTGTATTGCCAAAACAAATTGCACTAAGCGTTACTGTCGGATTATTTGTTATTCTCTTCGGGCTGAAGACAATCGTAGAGGGTCGACTAAAATTACACTCATCTCCCTTTACTGTTCCATTGGTCCTATTCCTTTTAGTCTCTTTTCTTTCTGCCCTTTTTAGCATGAACCGCGTTGACAGTTTGGCCGCATTTGTACCTGTTCTTTTTGCTGGTGTCCTTTACTTTGCTATTGTAAACCTCGTTAAAACAGAAAAACAATTATTATTTGTGCTTGGCTCACTTATTTTAGGTGCAGTGCTTTCATCAATACTCGCTATCTTCACCTATTTAAAAATATACCTACTTCCTTTTCCCTACACGCATGTTGAATTCTTTACAACCTTTGGATCCCTCCTTGATCAGGCTATGTATTTCGCTCTTGTCTTACCTATCGCAGCATACTTCACCTACAATCTTGTTGTCTCCCTGACTTCAAATCAAAGAAGAAAAGAACATGCTTCTGTCTTCGCAATGTCCCAACCTACACAGGTAGCAAGAAAGATGACGCCACTTATGGTATTCTTTGCTGTCTCCTTTGTTATTATCGTTGCATCATTTGCTATTACCGTAATCCAAGTCATCACATTGGTAGCTAATCACCAACTCCCAATCCTTCCCTATGAAATAGGGTTGCAAACAGCATTTGCTGCAATTTCCCAAGATAGCAGTCACGTACTAAAAAGTTTTGTTTTGGGAAGTGGAATTGGCACCTATCTTGTTGATTTCACTCGCTTCAAACCGGCAATATTCAATTCTGATTCTAATTTGTGGTCATTCATCTTCTTCCGTTCATCAAGTTATGTTTTGGAACTTCTCGCGACTACTGGAATTCTAGGTATTGTGAGCTTTTTATTCCTTGTCTACCGAATTCTGAGAGAAGATAGAACATTTGTCCCATTGCTCCTTGCGATTATTGCGGCAATTCTTCTTCCTTTCTCCTTTACTCTGGTTGCCTTATTCTTTATTCTTCTTGGTATCTTGGCTGTTACCCGTATTCACAGCAACCCTGAAAAGTATGCTGAACTCGACCTGTATCTGGTAGCATTTAAACGTGGGCTTGTAAAAGCAATTCCTGATGGAGAACATGCTCCACGCAATGATATTGAAAAGAAGTATGGGCAAATTCTTCCGATTGCTTTCTTTGTACTATTATTAGTAGTCGTAGGTGTACCAATGTTCTACACAGCAAAATATGTTATTTCCGATTTCATGTTCCAAAAATCACTTGTTGCCTTATCTGAGAATAAAGGACTTGATGCATATAACTTACAGGTAGCATCTATACAGGTATTTCCTTATCGAGACATCTACTACCGCTCATTCTCCCAGACCAATCTTGCCTTGGCAAACGCTTTTGCCCAACAACAAAGTAGTAAGCCAAGTACCGAAGCGCAACAGAATATTGTTACTTTAATCCAACAATCAATCAATTCAGCAAGAAATGCGACGAGTATGGCACCAATGACACCATTCAACTGGAACAATCTCTCAGTAGTTTACCGAAGTCTCATCGGATTTGGTCAAAATGCTGATCAATTTACTGTCCTCACACTGCAACAAGCAATCGCGCTTGATACAAATAACCCACAACAATATGTTGAATTGGGAGGAGTCTACTATCAATTAGGAAAATTTGATGATGCAATCAGACAATTCCAAATCGCAATCAATCTGAAGAATGACTATCCAAATGCTTATTATAATCTTGGTCATGCATATGAAGAAAAGGGTGATTTCCAATCAGCACTGAGTGCTTATGAAGCAGTCAAAACATTAGTCGCAAAAGATAGTGATAATAGCAAGAAAATTAGTGCTGACATCGAAAACCTAAAGAACCGAATGAACGGACAGCAAGATAACAAAGATAAATCTGCAAAGGGTGAAGCGAACGCATCACAATCCGGAACTTTGAAACCAGCTGCTGAGGAAAATCAAGGTCCAATTGATGTCAACAAACCAACAACAACATTGCCAGAAAGAAACCCCAAAGTAAAAATCCCAGGACCAACTGTTTCCCCTGCAGAAAAAGATAGTGGGACAACAACTGCTTCCCCAACCCCAGGAAACTAATAACTGGCAACAAAAAACTATACTATAACTTCTCGTTTTGAATCTATTTATTAAAATCCAAAACTACAAATCATAAATAAATAGAAATCTTCAAAACAATAAATTCAAAGTTTTTAATTTTGCTTTTTGGATTTTTGATATTATTTTTGTAGAGAGTTTGAAGAATATACAATTTTGGACTTAGAACTTCCATTCTGAACCATGAATAAAATAACATATCAAAATACTAAGTAATGGGTAAAAAGATATAGCACTGTAGCAAAAAGCCTAATTGAGCACAAAAAAAGCGGCTTTCGCCGCCTTTTTTTGTATGATTATAATCATAAAGAAAGATTTGGGATTAACCTCGTCTCTCTCTTTGTTTTGCAAAACAATTCCGGCATAGAACCGGACGGTCTCCTCTTGGTTGAAAAGGAACAGTATCTTTTGCACCACATTCAGAACATGTGATTTCAAATGATTGTCTTGGTCCTCTATCACCACCGCCACCACCATGTCCTGCATTAAAGTTTGCACGAGCTTTCACCCGACAATCTTTGCAGCGCATAGGCGCGTTAAAACCTTTTTGTTGATAAAACTCTTGTTCTTCTGCTGTCCAGACAAAGTCTGTACCGCAGTCTTTACATTGAATTGTTTGATCTTGAAATGCCACTTAGGATTCACCCCCCTTCAATAATTTCCCTTTTTCCTAAGTGACTGTTTGAGGCATGAGCCGAATAGTTTACCTAGAATACGAGAATTAAAATTGATTCCTAATATAGGAACCACATGTATTATACCACAGCTGTTCAAAAAACAACAAATAAATCATATGAAAATTGACTTTCAAAGCTAAATCAGTTATTATGAGCCTGTACTTATCCCAATGCTTGCTTCATTTTTGCGAGGTGATCAATTGTTATAAGACAAGCACATTGACAGTCAGGTATACAAGGTTTTTTTATTGACTAGAACAAGCCCACTCCTAACTAAGACCGTTCTCTAAGGAGAACCATGCAGCGAGGACCAGTAGAGGCAGCACAAGAATTCCTCGACTCAATCAAAAAACGATTGCCATTGAGAGCCTTTGAATACGATTTCTACCAGCTCTCAACCCCAGAAGACCAAGACGAAACAGTACAGAGAATATGCGCAGAGTATCGGGGAATCTCTTGGGAGGAAATACTTCTGGGCAAAAGAATCAGTGAAAGAGCTCTGAGTGGAGAACCCTGTTCAGCTGAAGAAACTGATCATGTACTCGAGCTCTTCTTGAGACTCTTCGGAACGGGAAAGGAATAACAGAATACAGCAGGTATGGGATCTTATCCCGTTGTCTTACTCATCAATAGCGGTGAGATAATACAAGGTAAAATCAGATCACATGCCATGCATGTAAAGAATATTTATGAGAAGTTTGTCTTCTCTTCTTATTCTTCTGATTTTACCTTGTATACCTGCTCACATGACTGCTTATTGTAAAAAATAAACAGTGATATGAGCAAAAGAGGTGCGCCGAAGTGCGAGTTTGACTAGGCAAAGCCACGTTTGACGTGGTGGACCCGACCGGATTCGAACCGGCGACCTTCGCTATGCCATAGCGACGCTCTACCAACTAAGCTACGAGCCCATTTGTTTCAATCGATTATATATCAAATCAGCAAGTGATTCCAGCTCATACCTTACTTTGCTATCAAAATAATCAATTCTTAATACACCTTTATAATTTATCTTTTTTGTAATCTTTCCTAACGTCCTTAAATCAATTCTTGACTTATAAAATAAACGTTTTGGCATTTTTGTTACGTGCATCCAAAAGTCCTCCAAAGCCTGCACATCCTGGTCAGCTCTACACTGAACCGTACATCGCACCTTTTCAATTTCAAAATCAAAACAAATCTTGAGCAATTCAAGAAATAAAGTAATAATCTTTGGATCTGAGTTTCCAAAATAAAAAGATTTGCTATTTGCAGATTTTGAAGCCTCACCTAAACACAACATAGCCAAAGCAATTTTCGCAGTTTCTTTATTCTCTATTGCTTTTGATATCGGAAGGTTCACCACTTTAATATGTTTAAACGCTTCCTCCCTTTTTACCTTATTAGCCTGATTTGCAAGCAAACGAACCTTATTAAGATGAACCACATTTAGATTAACGATTTTCTGAGCATAATCCTGAGGAAGGGATATGTCCTTAAACCAAAAAGAAAGAGTGCTTTTAGGCACATTTAATTGTAAAGCTTGATTAATTTCAGAATATGTTCCACCCAAGCTCCGTAACCTGCGAGCTTCGTGTATTATCTGAGGTTTATATTTATACATTATTTAATTGTACTCTAGATTAATACAATGTTGCAATGCTAAAGAGATGGTACAATTTGTGGACCTACCGAGAATCGAACTCGGGACTGTGCAATGCGAATGCACCGGTATACCACTTACCTATAAGCCCATGCTATGGACGTACATACCCAAGTGGATTAGCTAAGCCACCATTAACTTGAATCTCAAAATGCAAATGTGCACCAGTCGAACGGCCAGTATTTCCTCTTGCTCCGATAACCTGCCCAGCACCAACTGTTTGTCCAACAGAGACATTAACACTACTCAAATGAGCATAATGCGTTTTAATACCATCGCCATCATCTACCCAAATATTATTTCCATACCCTGTATCATAACTTCCAACACTTACTCGTGAAACCGTTCCACCATGAGCCGCAACAACTGGGCTTCCGACAGATCCCGCGATATCAAGAGCCATGTGATACCACGAAGGATATTGTGTAATTTCTCCACCAACAGGGAAAACCCAACCACCACCAGCAACTTGTACAGAACCCAGATATTTCTCTATTTGTTGTTGCCGGATATCCTTATATGCAACTTGTTGTGAAGGCTTTACTCCATCAGGAACAATAAGAATCTGTCCTGTCACCAAGCTAAATGTTTCTCCATTACCTGCGAATTCATTAAACGGAAAATCGACAATTTTCTGTGGATCGGTATCAAACTTCTTAGCAATTGAATAAATAGTTTCTCCTGATTCAACTTTATGCGCAATACCGGACACAGGAAGGATTCTGAGTTGATCACCGATACTCAGACTATCACTGCTAAGATCGTTTTCCCAGCGAATGGTATCCTCAGAAATAGGATTGTCTTTTGTTGAGAATTTCTTTGCAATTGAAGATAATGTGTCTCCCCTTTCCACTTCGTATGTCACAATCTTATCACGCGGTTTGATAGAAATATTTGTCTGGAAAACATCTTCTCCCGCAAAAACAGACTCTTTCTGACTTGATGACGAAGAAAGATCAAGAGCAGCTGCTTGAGACAAAAAAATCGGATAGGTGTCAGCCAAAAATGGCGCAATTAAGACACCAATGCCAAGCACCCCCATGGTGGCGATATGCAAAAATGGCCGATTATATCGACCACGCTTCATGATAAAGATCTTCACCAACCAATTTTTGTTCTTCTCAAATCCGACTGAAAAATGGAGTACTTTCTTCTTGAGATAATAAAAAAAGAATTCAAGAAAATCAGATGTTTCTTTCCAGATAGATTTAAAAAATGCGATAAATGGTAACGGAGTACGTTTCTTCATACAATGTCCGTGCAATCACGTGAGGGATTACTTGAGATTAGCAAATTATACCATTGTTTGTCAAAGATTGCCCACTTAGCAGTTCAAACTTATCAAAGGAGAGAGTAAATAAAAATTTTTAATGGGGCGGACGAAGGAGCCCGCCTGCGAGCGAAGCGAGACAGGGGTGGAGAGACTGTCAAAACGGACTCTTTAGGCTTTGCCGAGTTGGTCGAGGAATTCGTCATTATTTTCAGTCTTCGAGAGTCTCTCAATAAAGATACTGGTGCGCTCATCTGACCCAAGCATATCCATCATCCGACGCATAGTAACGATCCTCTTGTAAGCTGATTCTTGAAGAATACGCTCTTCACCGCGTGTTCCTGAGCGCTCGATACTAATTGCTGGGAAAATTCTTCGCTCTGCCAAAGCACGAACGAGATGAAGCTCCATGTTACCGGTTCCTTTGAACTCTTCATAAATCAGGTCATCCATACGAGAGCCTGTCTCAACCAAAGCGGTACCGATAATAGTCAAAGATCCACCTTCTTGGCAATTGCGTGCTGCACCAAAGAATCGTTTTGCAGGATGCAATGCCGCAGGATCAAATCCTCCGGAAAGTGTTCGTCCACTTGGTTCAACTGATAAGTTATACGCACGAGCTAGACGAGTAATCGAATCAAGCAAGATAAATACGTGCTTGCCCATTTCAACCAAACGCTTTGCTCGCTCAAGTGCGATAGCCGAAATTCTTGTCTGGTTTCCTGGTGGTTCATCAAAATTGGACGCGACTACTTCACCTTTAACTGACATACTGATATCGGTTACCTCTTCTGGTCGTTCCCCAATCAATGCAGCCATCAAATGCACCTCAGGGAAATTTGCAGAAATTCCCGCAGCGATCTCTTTAAGAATCGTTGTCTTCCCAGCTTTTGGTGGAGAAACAATCAGTCCACGCTGACCAAATCCAATAGGCGCGATTAAATCAATGATTCTGGTCGAAATCGGTGCTTGGCCTGTTGAAAGCACTACTTGTTTGTTTGGATAAATTGGTGTCAAATCATCAAAGTGTGGTCGTCTGAGGGTTTGCTCAGCCGGAAGATCATTAACTGTTTCTACTTTTAATAAACCATAATAACGCTCAGTGTCTTTCGGTGGACGAGCAACTCCTCCTACCAAATCACCCGGACGTAACATAAAGCGGCGAATCTGTGATTGGGATATATAAATGTCGCGGGATGATGGAACAAATTTTGGTCTGAGGAAACCGTGTCCTTCTGGTTGAATATCCAGAAAACCGGCAACTGACTCTGTCGGTTGATCTGCAGGCTGATAGCTACCGGAATCTCTGTGTGAATTTGTGCGGGTATGTGAACCATATGATCCATTGTCGTGATAGCGACGAGGTTCTCGATCCATTGGTGCGTCTGGTTGCTGAACCGGTGAAGCTGCTTCATGGTTTTCTCCAATATGAATTCGTGATGGAGCAACTTTTACTGGTTCTTCTTTTGGCAAAACTGCAGCAGGAGCACTACTCGCACGAAGACGAGGTGTCTTTGTCTCAGTAGGTTTTTCAGATGTAACTGGTTCTGGTGTTTTGGTACTGACTGGAGCCTCTCCTACCAAATCAGAAACTGAAACGGATGATGTTTGTGATTTTTTATAAGCCATATGATGCCATTTCGTATGTTTTTATCCTTTTAACAATTGAGTTACTTGCTAGAAAGCATGAGTAATATAGGGAAAACACATAGAAGAATCAACGTGTGTAATTTACTTTGTAATTACACCATATTCTCTTGTATTTGTCAATAATCAATTTATAGCCTCCAAACATTGACAAAATCCTATATCAATGGTATCTTGACGAGGCATGAATCGCCTAACAAAACCCTTTCTTATAGTAACCACTGCTTTCCTCTTTCTTTTTGCTGGTACTCTTTCTGCTACAGCAGCCAGTGATACTAATTGTGCGCCAATTTATGGTGGAGGCACATCCTGTCAGGAGTCTAAAGATTTTAGTGTCGATCTCAAAATAAGAAATCCGCAAAACAATAGCTATGCAGATTCATTCAATCCTCAAGATGTCCTTTTTGCTCCCAATCAACAGATTGTCTATAAACTGACAATTAAGAATACAAGCAAAAAAGACCTTACCAAAGTACCTGTTACGATATTCTTCCCACAACTGATTCCCTATACACAAGGAACTGGTAACTATGATTCAAAAAATCACTCACTCACCTTTACTATTGATACACTCAAGCCCAATGACACAAAAACCTTTTTTCTCCAGGCAACTGTTGCTGGTCAAGATAAATTCCCCAACAATACACAAATTCAATGCGGACTAACGCAAGCACTGATCACACTCGATAAAGAAGTCAGCCAGGATAACACGCAAGCATGTATTAATCCATTAACTATAGCTTCAGCTCCCATGAAGGGCAACCCTTCAACCACCAAAGGCGGTCTTGCATTGTATCAACCAACTCAAGTGAGGACCACGCCAGACACCGGTCCTGAAGTTTTTGGTCTTATCAGTCTTCTTCCAATGGCCGGTGCAGGTTGGTATTTGCGAAGAAAAACAAGTTAATGCTTCTTTTTACCCATGTTTTAGTTTTAGAACAAGGATACATATTGCAAAAAAGAACCCGACAGCATTGGAAACAATCATAGGCCAAGAGTTAATATATATTCCATAAATAAACCACAAGAAAAGCCCTACAGTTAAAATCACATACATATTACGAGAAATATCTTTTGTTTCTTTCGTTTTCCAGGTTTTAATCAATTGAGGAAGAAAAGAAGTGGTAGTAAGTGATGCAGCCACAAAACCTAAGATTGTAATGACCATCACTGTCATTGTACAAGAGCTATGAAACAGAAGCAAGTAACATTCCCAGTACCTTGCTTAACTCACCTTCTTCATATACCTCGTTCTAGAGTTATTGATGACTTTTTCCCTGTTGCCTGTCGCGCTCTTAGGTAGTGGCAATGTATAGCACATAAACGGTGATTGGGTAATACTATCCACCGCGAGCTTGAGAATCCCCTGATAATTGCCCAGAGCAAGCAGATCCTGTTCTTCAAAACGTTCTTTAAATTCGCGTGCCATATACGCTGCATCTTCAGCACCGATAAGGAATGAGAACATCGTCCCCGCGTTTCCGAAAATAGCTCCCCGCACATCTTCCGGAATCTGAGAAATATATTGGTTGGCAAGAATAAGATTCAAACGATATTTTCGAGCTTCAGACAAAATCTTCACAAAACTACTTGTTGCAAAATTCTGGAACTCGTCAACATACAGATAAAAATCCTGACGGTCCTCCTCAGCAATTGATACCCGATTCATCGCCGCAAGCTGAATTTTGGTAATCATCATGGCACCGAGAAGTGCCGCATTGTCCTCTCCAAGTTTTCCTTGTGAAAGATTAAGCAACAAAATCTTGCGCTCATTCATTACTTTTTCAAGATCAAGCGTTGATTTAGGATTTTGTAAAATATTGCGGATGAAACGGGATGAAAGGAACTGTCCGACCTTATTCAAAATTGGTGAAATTGACTCCCCCTTCAGTCTCTGAGGCATATTGCGAAACTCTTTCTCCCAGAAATTCTTCAGAATCGGATCTTTAATATATGTCATGGCTTTTGTAAGGTATGCATCATCAGTTAAGAGCATCGGCACCATCAGCATTGTCGGATTGGGCATCTGAATTACTGTCATCAACGTGTTGCGAAGGATATATTCAAGCCTTGGTCCCCAAGATTGCCCATAGATTTTTTGAAAAATACCGACAATTCCGGATACCACCAGCTCCATCTGATACATATCAGTGACCTCAAGTGGATTGAGTAAAAAAGCATAATCAAGATCTGACGGATCAAGATAAATCACATCATTAATCCGGTACGAAGGGACATAATCCAAAATGCCTTCACACAAATCACCGTGAGGGTCAACGATACATAACCCTTTCCCCTTTCGCATATCGCTGATCGCCAAATTGGTAATCAAGGTCGATTTACCCGTACCAGTCTTTCCGATGATATACATATGGCGGCGACGATCATTGCTCTTCACACCAAAGGTCATCATACGATTCTTATACTCTGTCTTGGCAAAAAAGTTAACGTCTGCTTTTTCTTCGTCAGTCATACCCTCGGCAATCGGCAACCGCTCAGGTGGATCTGAAAGAATCGTTTTGTACCAGGCAATATTGTGCATTGTGGCAAGAGTTGTGGTAGGAAAATGGAACAGTGTCGCTAGTTCCTGAACATTCAGAATCTGGCCAGGAACAAAATGACTGCTCCGTTTTTGCATATTGCCAATAAGCCGTCCAGTTTGCCACAAATGAGGACGACGCAGGAACAAACTATTACCTGAAGGGTTATTGAGTCCAGCAAAACTATTAGCGACCTGGCGAATCAGATGCTCGCTTCGCTGTTTGGAACCACTATTTACCGCAATACGAATCGCTGTCTTGAAACCATTGGAGACAATCTTCTCCAAGATAATCTTGCTGTAAGGATTGGTATACTCTTTCCCCATTGCATCAGTTTGCTTTGCCTCAGCAGCATTTTGGCCTCTTGTCTGCCAGGAGTTATTGACAGGCACCAACAAGAATTGAATTGAAACCTTATCTCCAGGTTCAGATTTTGATAAGAGGCCAAGAAGAGCGGATAAAGTATCAACATCTTTAAAGTCAGCGTAGGTCCGTAACGGATACAAATACCCATGACTCAGTTTCATTTGTCCGACAGACAGCGTTTCCTTATTCTTTAAAATATCTGGAAGATAATCAGGCGCCTTGGTAACAAGTGACTTTGCATATTGAGCGATCAACTGACTTTCAACAAACGTCTGTTGGTTTTTCTGAACGCAAATAAAGAAATTGACGATCTGGTCTATGACAGCAATCTCAAGGCTGAAAGGGACGCCAAGCTTCCAAAATGGCAACACAACTTTCTTCATGTCAGTAAGACTTGCCAGGAACTCGGCTGTTGAGGCAGGTGTTTCTTCACCTGTACGGGAGGTTTTAACCGAAAGCAACACTTGATCCAACCGCTCAGGTGCAACCAGTTCATCAATTCTCTTTATAGAAGGTACTTTCATCTCTTTCTATCATAGCAGAACAACACAACGCAGGCAAAGAATCAGCTCGTGTCTGTTTGCTCTGCTGAGCTTATTGAGGCTAAAATTTGACAAAAATTAGTCTGTATGGTAATCTCTCACTTCTTCTGTCTCTGGTCACACGATACCAACAGAATATCCTCTGCCCCAATGCGTACTGCTCGCATATAGCTATGAAACTGAAAGATTCACTCGTATCAGTAATTTTGCCTGTATATAACGCAGAAAAGCATTTGAAAGAGTGCCTCCAGAGCCTTCTTTCTCAAAATTACCCCTTCATTCAGATCATTGCAATCGATGACCATTCGAAAGATAATTCCTTCAAAATCCTCAAGCAATTTCAAAAACAATATAAAGGTCTGGAAGTTTCTCGCAACAAAAAGCGCTATGGCCCTGCTATTTGTTACAATCGAGCTCTCAAAAGTGCCCGAGGCCGTTTTATCGCCTTTATGAATCCCTCTGATATCAATGCCATCAGTCGGTTAAAGAGACAAGTAAACTTCCTGCAACGCAACCCCAGAACAGTCGCAGTCGGTACGCAATACACGGGCATTGATGAAACAAGTCGCAAACTTGAACGCAGCAATATGCCTCAAGAAAACGATACGATCTACGATACCATGATACAGGCATCTTCACTACATCCTGAAACAATCATGGTAGATCGCACATTACTACCAAAAGACCTTCTGTATTTTCGTTCCAACAAATATCCTTTTATCTTCACCGAAGTCTTTGTTAAATTCTTTCAATACGGTAAAGTAGCTAATATTGCTCAGTCTCTTTATTTCCATCGTGAAGGTGTCAAACGCTACGGAAGAAAAGTGTCAACCTTCAGAACTATTTTGACCATGATCAAACTCTGGTTTACCTCCAGACAGTACTACAACTACCGTCCAAATCTGCGCATCATCTTCCCAAACCTCATCAAAGGAATCTGATTGAACTATAGATAAGGGATCTTCTTTGTTAAGCAAAAAAACTCTTCCAATCTTGATTTTAGCCCCATAATATGTTATTGTGCAAATAAGATCTCTGCCCCATGATCCTGACGTCACCTACTCATAGGCTAACGTCGCTCGCTGACAACGCACTGCGTATGAACGCGAGCAAGCTCATTAAAAACATATCTACGGAAAAGAAAGGTCCATAGAGTGGAACTTGCCAGGACAGAAGAAGCTCGAAAGGCTCAAGAAAGACTAGAGGTTCTGAAGAACCGAGAGTCCAATCGTTGGCGGATGTGCGATTACGATGCCGCTAACGGCGATACTTTTAACTCGTGGTTCACGCTATGGTTCTGGACTACCTTTGTAGTAATCGTGTTTGTCGCGGTACCTCTTGGAGTCATAGTATCATGGCAGCTCATGACGATCTTATCACTAAGCTTTGCCAGCTGGATAATCCTTCTTGGGATCGAGCGAAGCATCCGGAATCTCTACGAAGCATGGATAATTAATCATCATGAAAAGCAGCTCAAGCTGCTAAGTGAACAGAAGAGGCATGACAATGGAGTTCAGACGCTCCTCAACAAGTCCGTAGATAAGTAAGTCCGAGACGGACATTGGGCGCTCCCCTTGAACCGGGAGCGACAAAAAGTAAAAGAGTGAAGTATTGTCATCAAGCTTTCCCATTTGCGGGATCGTCCGGCTGACGTCGCTTCTTTCTTTTCTTTCTCAATGTCCTCTCACCAATCTCTTCAACCAACTCTATCTTAGTTACAATCACATAAAATCTCCTATTAAACACAATATTTGAATTCATTATTGTGAGCAACTGAAACAAAGATCCGTTCCATTTTGCGAAGCGAGTGTATCAGGGGGAATCCCGTCCCTGTGACGGAAGGGGGCGGACAATCCCCCGATAACGAGCAAGCAAAATAGGATCGACTTTCTTGCTCACGAGTTTGGTACTTTGCGACCAAAGTACAAAAAAATTAAAGCACTTATATATTCTGGATTCCCATGTCCGTAGAAATGACATCTACCTCATTTTTGTTGTCCAGAAGTTATCCACATTTTTGTGAATAAATAATTTATATTGATTTAGCAAGCTTTTCATATCACTATTTACTCTAGGCTATGGGTGTTTTGAGCATGGGGTTATTATAGGTTGACAAGGTCTAAAATATGTGCTATATTGCTTGTATCGTATGAAATTGATTGGCTTTTTACTCGGACTAGGGAAGAAAAAATCCAGTAGTACACTGGCTGAATATCAGAGAATAATGCTGGTTCGAGCAGGTGGTCAACAATTTAAGAAGCTAAACGAATTGGGGTTACATATACCGGTACGACTTGCGTAGATCTTTAAAAAAAAGAGCATCGCTTTCGTTACTCTGATGATAAGTTCTGGTACGATAAGCAATGCTCTTAGGGTAAACGATATTTAGTTCTTCAGGCAGGAATAAAACTAAATATCAAGACCATTTTTACACTAAAGATAAATCTCTTGTCAAGAAAAAAGTTGAGGCCGAAAAATGATTATCTTATTGAGAAATCAAGATAATTCATCTGGTTCACTTTTCACAAAAGACAGTTTGTAGATTGAATTGAAGTAGGAGTATTGGGCAGGTACTCTTACTTCTGTTGAGTTTGCAAGCTGCTAAGCAAGCTAAATCTTCTTCGCAAAAAGTATTCTCCCCGTTACCGTTTGAATAACTCGTGACACAACAACATCAATTGTTTTACCGATATACGGTTTTCCTTCCTCTACGACAATCATCGTCCCATCATCCAGATAGCCTACACCTTGCAAAGCTTCTTTTCCCTGATGAGAAACACTCAGATGCAACGAGTCACCTGGAACAGCTATTACTTTCAAATAATTTGCGAGCTCATTCATATTGACAGCAGTCACTCCCTCAATCAAGGCTTTCTTACCCAAATTGTAATCACAGGTAATCACTTTGCCTTTATATTCCTTCGTCTTCTTAATCAGTAGCTCATCAACTTCCTTGATCCTCGTTTTTTCATCCTTCTCAGCTAAAACCATCACCTTTATCTTTTTAGACTTTTTCAATTTGTCTAAAGCCTCAAGACCTTTTCTTCCCCTCTCCCGTTTTACTGTTATCTGTGAATCCGCCAGATGCTTTAATTCGAGCAAAACATCAGGTAACAGTACCACCACACCATTCATCATCCCTAGACCTATTACATCGAAGATCCTGCCGTCGATAATCGCCGACGTATCAAGAAAGATCGCATTTTCTATTTTCTTGTCCTTTTTCTTCTTTGATTTCTTTTTATGTGGTCGTGGCAACATACCCGGTAAGCGACTCATCAATGTCTTTGAGACCTCATCCGCAAGCGCACCGATCAGGTTAGGAGAAAAAGCTGCCGGCCTCTTCTCTTCTTTTTCCTCTTTCACAGCTTGTATTGCTATTGTTTTATCTTTATCCATAATGAAAATTAAAATTATTTTACCAGCTCTGCAATCACTTCCTTCAGTGACTTATGCGTTTTGGCCGTAATAATATGTTTGAGCCCCAGCTTTTGTGCTTCTTTTACTCGTTTGTCCAAACCACTTACTTGTCGCAATTCTGCCTGCAAACCAACTTCCGCAATACCTACCGTTCTTGACAAAGGAACATTGCGAACACTAGATACAACCGCCAGACAGATGCCCAGATCAACGGCTGGATCAGACAACTTCATTCCACCAGCAACATTGACAAAAACATCCATTGTATCAAGCGGCAGTCGACAATGTTTTTGCAGTACGGCAAGCAAGAGCTCGACACGCCGTTGGTCAATACCAGAGACAACCCTTCGTGGCATAGGAAATCTTGTCGAGACAGCCAAAGCCTGCAGCTCAACTAAAAATGCCCGTGATCCTTCAAGCGTTGCTACTAAGACACTGCCTGCCATAGCATCTGCATTTGCCGAAGGAGTAAGGAAAAGTTGCTCAGGATTGGTTGCTTCTGTCATCCCTTCTTCTTCCATCAAAAAAATCCCTACTTCATCAACTGGACCGAATCTGTTTTTAAGACTTCGCAAAATTCTTCTCCTGGTAAATTTCTCTCCTTCTAAAAATAAAACGGTATCAACCATATGTGACAGCACCATAGGCCCAGCTACCATACCTTCTTTGGTCACATGTCCTACTATCACAATAGGAATATTATACTGCTTGCCGACGCGGACAAGTTGCAATGCGCCATAGCGCACCTGGCCAACCGAACCGGAAAGTCCTGATACATTTTGTGACTCGATTGTTTGGATGGAATCAACTATCACTAAATCGGGCTTCATATCTTCAATCTCTTCAACAATTGCATCAGTATCGGTAAGAGAAAGAAGAAATAAATTATCATCTTCCTTAGCTTTTAATGACTGCTTCTTAATTCTCTCTGCTCTCATTTTAATCTGCTCAACAGACTCTTCGCCTGAAACATACAGCACTTTACGCTTGGCAACTGGTTCTTGGTTCTTTTTTGGTTGACTAACCGCAACTCGTTGACCGCCAGTCGCTAAACTCAATGCCAACTGCAAGAGCAGTGTTGACTTCCCAACCCCTGGATCTCCTGCCATCAGCGTTACAGAACCAGCAACAATCCCTCCACCAAGAACTGTGTTCAATTCTTCGTATTCAGTCAGCATTCTCGAGGTTTCCGAATAGACAACATCTTGCAGTTTTTGCGGCTTTGTTCCCTCTCCTAGACTTCTCCCACTGTTCTTTGTTGTCGGTTCACTACTCTTTGTTTGAAATTCTTTCAACGAATTCCATGCGCCACATTCAGGACACTTGCCCATCCATGATGGGGTATCATACCCACATTCTTGACAAACGAAACTCATTCTAGCCTTTTTCATTATGGTCATTATACCCCACTAAGCTTGATATAGAAAGCGCAATATCGTGGGTGAAATAAGTTTTAACAAAGAGAAAAGATATTAGGGGATTAGCGGTAGCCCATTGGCTTTTCCTTGAGGACTGGAACGAGGACAAGACGGTGTCTTTTTTTGTCATGTTCTGAAACAACAGCATTGACCGTTTGGCCTTCATGATAGGTTGTCCCGACTGGAATCTTTTCTTTCTTAATAAGGCCCTCTATGTCTTCAGATCCTTCAAAAGTCAAAGTTACTCCAGTTTCTTCGATCTTGGTTACTGTACCAACTACCTTTTTATCAACAGGGAAAGCCACCATTGTTTCCTCAAAAGGATCTTCAGTCAGGCGTTTGATAGAAAGATTTACTCGACGCGTCTCAGCATCAAATTTGGTTACTACTGCTTCGACTGTCTGTCCAGCAGTATAAAGATCGTTAAGATCAGACACTTTGTCCCAAGCTGCTTCTGAAATGTGAATAAATCCTTCAACAGTGGTATTTTTGCCAACAGCTTTTGGAAGCGTCACTGACACAAATAAACCAAAGTTTGTGAGATTGGTAATAGTAACACTGACTTTCGCACCAGTCTTAAGTTGCTTGGTAACCAAACCAAATTCCTCATCACTGAGCGCAGTTTTCTGAGAAAAAATCACTTTGTTGTCTTTTCGATTTAACTCAAAAACAGTCACAGTCACAGCTGCGCCTTGTTTTAGATCCTGCTGTTGTGAATAGGAGATATGAGATTGTGGAAGAAACCCTGAAACACCAAAATCAGTTGCGATAACGTATCCTGCTTTTGCCACATCTGAAATGGTAGCTTGAACGTCCTCTTTACTCTTTTGCAGCTCTTCAAGCATTTTCCAAGATCTGTTAGCAAGAAAACGACGAAGTGATACGATAGGTTGTCCGCTGTCTGACTCTGGATTAAGAACATTGACGTCAACTGTGTCACCGACATGAAATGTTGAAAGAATGGAGTTCAAAATACGCTTATCTTTCTCCAACACGAGTGCCTCTGTTTTAGAACCAACCTCAACCATAATTTCGCTAGAAGTTAGTTTTGTGAGCTTTCCTGAAACACTTTCTCCTTTTTTAAGGGTAACAATTTTACTTTTCTGTGCTGCAAGCAATTGCGCCATAGCGCTTTGCGGTTTAGAGGTTGATGTCGTATTTGCCATTCATATATCCTTTCACGAAGTGATGACGTAAGTATATCACGCTATCCCTCACCTCGCAAGCTCTGAATTCATATATTCCTCTTACCTACCCCTTAGGACATTTTCATATTTCTCCTCTATAAGAAAAGTATGAATAAAAAACTCCTACCAAAACAGGGAGAAATCTTTTCAATTAAGCAATATCACCATGATGTTACTGACATGCTCTGGCGCATACGACAACGATTCTCCCGAGGGATGCGCTGGACACTAATGGGAATTACGACATGCATGCTTGTACTTCCTTTTTTTGTTAATAAACCTGCAGTACTACAATATACGTCTTCTTATTCCAATCCCACACCAACCCAAATAATGCCTTCGATAACACCTACTCCACCCACAAGCAGTAGTACTTCTAATACCGGCCCTAGTATCAATGCTGGCTATGGTGCAGGAGGGTCATCTAGCTGGTGCCCAAACGCAGATTGTCTCTCGGTAATCCTACCCTCAATAACTGCAGGACTTCAAACTGCCAATACCATTCTAGCTGCACAAAATAACACGCCTACCTATCAGACCATTCCGACGACACCAGCGCAACAACCCATTAACACAACTTCAATTACACAAATAGATCAACAGATACAAACCCAGATGACTAGCTGTGTTGCGAGAAAGCAACAAGTGTATACGCAACTGCTCAATTACAACACCCAAATTAAACAGCTACAGGCGCAACGAGATACTCTTAGTAATTCCATTCCAGATGCAACGACAACAACACAAGCTACAGCTTTAGAATCACAACGCGATCAATTAGATAACAGACTTGATGCAATGGATACAACATTGTCAAACACGCAAGAACAGCTCGACAATTTTATTTCACAATGCAAAGATACCATCAGCAACCTGCAAAGCCGTAGAGATGATCTGGAGAGCCAATTAAACGATACCTTCGACCAGCAACTTGACTATCAGCTACCCTAAAGGTATCTTGTGGATTCATTTGCAGGTAGGCACTTTTTCCCACCAAAAAACCGCCCTACTGGCGGGCCGGAAGACGAAGTCTGAGGCCGCCTGCGCATGAAATGCGACAGGGGTGGAACGAAGCATTTTGCGTAGCAGAATGACTGAGTACCTTAATACCAAAAAACCGCCCTACTGGCGGTTTTGTTGGATATATTTGTCTTAAAATGTGATTTTTTGACAAAAAATTATCGGCATCGACCTATTTTCCCAGGCTACTGCCTAGTATCGTGAGCGCTGGAGCGTTTCACTTCTCTGTTCGGAATGGGAAAAGGTGGTTCCACACCGCTTCAGACACCGACAAATTTTTGTCAAAAATGAAAAGAGCCTTGTTTGAACAAAGTCCCTTAATAAGTGAAGAGAATACGTCTAAAAAAATTTACCATCGACCATTAGTACAGGTAAGCTTAACACATTGCTATGCTTCCACTGCCTGCCTATCAACCTAGTAGTCTCCTAGGGGTCTATAACGAGATCTTATCTCGGAGACGGCTTCCCACTTAGATGCTTTCAGCGGTTATCCGGTGGGAATCTAGCTACTCGGCAGTGCTCCTTTCGGGAAACAACCGACACACCAGGGATTCCCCCAACCCAGTCCTCTCGTACTAGGGTCAGATCTCCTCAAATCTCAAACGGGTATACAGGATAGAGACCGAACTGGCTTACGCCGTTCTGAACCCAGCTCGCGTACCACTTTAACCGGCGAACAGCCGGACCCTTGGGACCTTCTCCAGCCCCAGGATGTGATGAGCCGACATCGCTGTCGAATCACATGTTACCATGTGCACTGACTATACCTTCATCCTCTTTTGGTAAAAAGGAGCTAGTCGTTTAGATGAATTATAAATTTATACCTGTAACAGTATAGAATTCACCTCCTCCGCCTGTATGCGGAAAGTCGATACGGGGTCTGAAAAATCAGACTTCCCTCGGTATTGACCATGAGTTGTTCACACTCGTGGTGTTCACCGATTTTGACTAGTATTTTTATCCACACGCACCTCTATAATGCGTTTTTGAATAATCAAGCTTTAGAGATTGCTCTCTAGGCGCCCCAATGTGTAGTTAAGGTGCCAAACCGCATCGTCGCTGTGGACGCTTGGATGCGATCAGCCTGTTATCCCCGGGGTAGCTTTTATCCGTTAAGCTGTGTGGATACCACTATCCATCACAGGATCACTAACACCTACTTTCGTACCTGCTCGACTTGTAGGTCTCGCAGTCAAGCTGGCTTTTGCCTTTATGCTATCATCATGATTTCCATCCATGACTAGCCAACCATTGTACGGCTCCGTTGCGTTGTAGGAGCCTACCTCCCCAGTAAAACTGCCCACCAGACACTGTCCCCCGCCCGTTTTTTTATGCGGGTCGAGGTTATGCTCACTCATTTCAAAGAGAGGTATTTCATTGTCGACCGAAGTCTCCCTCCTATTCTAAACAGTTAAAATAAGCTTGCAAATGCCAAGCTACAGTAAAGCTCCCGGGGTCTTTTTGTCCATGTATACCTAGGCCGCGTCTTCACAGCCATCTCAATTTCGCCGGGTAAATGATTAAGACAGTTATTTGGTCGTTCTACCTTTCGTGCGGGTCGGAACTTACCCGACAAGGAACTTCGCTACCATAGAACAGTTATAGTTACTGCTGCCGTTTACTGGAGCTTGAATCCTAGGCTCAACTCTTGCGAATATCACCCGAGATTCTTGACTTACCAGCACTGGGCAGGTGTCAGCCCCTATACATCAGCTTTCGCTTTAGCAGGGACCTGTGTTTTAGATAAACAGTCGCCAAATAAACTTTTGTTGCAACCCCGTCGAATTGACGGGGCAAGGCATCTCCCATAGGTTACGCCTAGCTTTTTTGCCGAGTTCCTTAATCATCTGTCTCCCGGTCACCTTAGTCTACTCGACCAGCCCACCTGTGTCGGTTTACGGTACGGAAAAATATGACTTTTGCTAAACCTTACGGTTAGCCTAATGAGGCTTTTCCTGGAAACTGAAAAAGATCAAATTGTTCCCTGTTGCCAGGAAACTTTCATTCACAGCTCGTTTAAACGCAGTGACGGATTTGCCAATCACCACTGTCTTACTGTTTGGACCCACCTTGCGGCAGGCTTGAGTCTTCCAACTTCGTCACCCCCTTAGAATAAACATATCCTGTACCCGAATATTAACGGGTTGTCCATCGGACTAATCCCCTTTAACGAGGAAGGTCCTTAGGGCCGACTTACCCTCCGTTGATGTACATTGCGGAGGAAACCTTGGGCTTTCGGTGTGCAGATATCCCATCTGCATTACGCTACTCATGCCGGCATTCTCACTCCTAAGCGCTCCACCATGGTTTACACCACAACTTCACTGCACTTAAGACGCTCCCCTACCAGACTATAATTAGTAAACTAACTATAGAATCTCCAATTTCGGCAAAGAGC
>Ga0105248_10002411_pt1 | contig 20751 bp, 19 predicted proteins | sample KBSS34metaG_FD_81524 | JGI IMG/M metagenome (GOLD analysis project Ga0105248, IMG submission 81524) | Switchgrass rhizosphere microbial communities from Kellogg Biological Station, Michigan, USA - KBS S3-4 metaG | ecosystem: Host-associated > Plants > Roots > Rhizosphere > Soil | place...
CTGCTACCGATCATCGTCCGCACTACGGAGGAATCGCTGCGGCTCATTCCCGACACGCTGCGGGAGGCCGGCTTCGCGCTCGGCCTACCGCGTTGGCGCGTGACCCGGCAGATCATCTACAAGGCAGCGATGAGCGCGATCCTCACCGGAATCCTGCTCGGGGTTGCCCGCATCGCCGGCGAGACCGCGCCGCTTATATTCACCGCGCTCAACAACCAGTTCTGGAGCGCGGACCTCAACGCGCCGCTCGCGAACCTGCCCGTCGTCATCTTCCAATATGCGATGAGCCCGTACGACGAGTGGCACAGCCTCGCCTGGGCCGGCGCGTTCGTGCTCACGGCCTTCGTGCTGATCCTCAACATCCTCGTCCGGCTGCTGGCCCGGAAAGGCAGAAAGTGATGAACGACACCGCAACCGCGCTCCGGATCAGGCCCATGGATGCGGCCGATCTCGCCACCACAAGCACGACTGGGCCGGGCGCGATCGCCATGCGCGACCTCAACTTCTACTACGGCAAGGCCCACGCGCTGAAGAACGTCAACATGACCGTTCCGACGCACGCGGTGACCGCGATCATCGGCCCGTCGGGCTGCGGCAAATCGACGCTCCTGCGCACCATCAACCGCATCTACGAGCTCTATCCCGAGCAATATGCGACGGGCGAGATCGTGATCGACGGCCGCAACGTGCTTGAGCGCCGCTACCCGCTGTCGGACCTTCGTCGTCTCGTCGGCATGGTGTTCCAGAAGCCGACCCCCTTCCCGTCGTCGATCCGTTCCAACGTCGCCTTCGCTCTTTCCTATTACGAGAAGCTGTCGAAGTCGGAGCTCAACGACCGCATCGAGGACGCGCTTCGCCAGGCGGCGTTGTGGGACGAGGTCAAGGACAAGCTCAACCAGAGCGCGCTCGGCCTCTCCGGCGGCCAGCAGCAGCGCCTCTGCATTGCCCGCACGATCGCGGTGAAGCCCGAAATCCTGCTGCTCGACGAAGCAACCTCGGCGCTCGATCCGATTTCGACCGCCAAGGTCGAGGAGCTCATCCACGAGCTTCGTGAGCGCTTCACCATTGTTACCGTCACGCACAACATGCAGCAGGCGGCGCGCATTTCGCAGCGCACCGCCTTCTTCCACCTCGGCGAGCTCATCGAGTTCGGCAAGACCAGCGACATCTTCACCAACCCGCACGAGCAGCGGACCAGGGACTATATCACCGGCCGCTACGGCTGATTGGAGCGATCATGCAGCAGACCCGCGAACATACGCTCAAGGCATTCGACCAAGATCTCGAACGCCTGCGCGCGCTCATCAGCCAGATGGGCGGCTTTGCCGAACATGCGATCGGCGAGTCGATGCGCTGCCTCGTCCAGCGCGACCTCGAAGGCGCCGAACAGGTGATCCTCGACGACAAGAAGCTCGACGCGCTCGAAATCGAGACCGAGAAGCGCGCCGTGCAGATCATCGCGCTTCGTGCGCCGATGGCCGGCGACCTTCGCGACGTCGTCGCCGCGCTCAAGATATCCGGGGTCGTCGAGCGCATCGGCGACTATGCAAAGAATATCGCCAAGCGCGTTCCACTGCTCGAGAATATGGGCAAGATCGAGCCGCTGTCGCTGCTCCCCGAAATGGCCCGCATCGCGACCGAGATGGTGCATGACGTGCTCGACGCCTTCCTTGAGCGCGACGCCGAAGCCGCCGTCCGCGTATGCCAGCGCGACTCCTTGGTCGACGATTTCTACGACTCCATCTTCCGCACATTGCTCACGCACATGATGGAGAACCCCCAGTCGATAGGGCAGTCGGCGCACCTCCTGTTCGTCGCAAAGAATCTCGAGCGGGTCGGAGACCACGCCACCAACATTGCCGAGATGGTCTATTATGCAGCGACCGGCGTCCACATGACCGACCGGCCGGGGAAGTCGGGGAGCTAGACAATGACGGCCAAGCGCCTCCTGCTCGTCGAGGACGACCGCGCTCTCGCCGACCTCGTCGCCTTCCACTTCGAACGCGCGGGCTATGAAGTGACCCGCACCGGCGACGGCGAGGAAGCCCTGATCCTCGTCGACGAAGTGAAGCCCGACATCATCCTCCTCGACTGGATGATCGAAGGCATCAGCGGGATCGAGGTGTGCCGGCGGCTCCGGCGGCGAGCGACCACCGCCAATGTCCCCATCATGATGCTGACCGCGCGCGGCGAAGAAAGTGACCGCATCCGCGGCCTCGAAACGGGCGCGGACGATTACGTCACCAAGCCGTTCAGCCCGCGCGAGCTCGTAGCCCGAGTCGGCGCCGTTCTTCGCCGAGTTCGGCCGGCCCTCGCCGGCGAGCAGCTCGCTTATGCCGATGTGGAGATGGACGTCGCCGCGCACCGCGTCCGCCGCGGCGGCGACGCGATCGCGCTGGGCCCTACGGAATTCCGCCTGCTCAAGCACCTGCTCGAACATCCCGGCCGGGTCTTCTCGCGTGAGCGGTTGCTCGACACCGTCTGGGCGCACGACCCAGACATCGACACGCGCACCGTCGACGTCCACGTCCGCCGCCTTCGCCAGGCGCTCAATATGGGTGACCGGCCGGACATCATCCGAACGGTTCGCTCCGCCGGCTATTCGCTCGACAGCGAGGCATAGAAAAACGGCCCGCCGAACCCGGCGGGCCGTTCCCCCTGTTGCCCCGATCTTCCCTTATTTTACGCTCGACCCGACGTAGCCCTGAATCCGCTTCACCAGCGGCGCCGGCAGCGGGACATAGTCGAGGCTCGCGGCCTGCGGCTGGCCCTTAGTCAGCGCCCAGCTGAAGAACTTCCGCGCTGACGCGGTCGTCGCGGCATTCTTCGGCTGCTTGTACATCAGCACGAAGGTGGTCGCCGCGATTGGGTAGGAATTGGCGCCAGGCGCGTTGGTCATCACCAGGTTGAAGTCCTTCGCGTGGCCCCAGTCAGCCGTCGCTGCGGCGGCCGCGAAGCTCTTCGCGTTCGGCGCGACGAACTTGCCGGTCGAGTTCTGCATCATCGTGAAGGCGAGATTGTTCTGCTTCACGTAAGCATATTCGACATAGCCGATCGAATAGGGGATCTGCTTGACGTAGCCGGCGACGCCTTCGTTGCCCTTGCCGCCGATCCCGCCGTTCCACGACACGGTCGTGCCCTCGCCGAACTTCGACTTCCAGCCCGGGCTAACCTGGCTGAGATAGTGGGTGAAGTTGAAGGTCGTGCCCGAACCGTCGGAGCGATGCACCGCCGTGATCGGCTTTGCCGGGAAGTGGAGGCCCGGGTTGATCCTCGCGATGCGCGGGTCGTTCCAATTCTTGATTTCGCCCGCATAGATCGCCGCGAGGACCGAGCCGCTCATCTTGACCTGGCCGGGACGCGCGCCCGGGATGTTGACCACCGGCACGATGCCGCCGATCACGATCGGGAACTGGGCGAGGCCGGCGGCCTGTAGCTCATCGGCGGAAAGCGGCTTGTCGGTCGCGCCGAAGTCGACGGTGCCGGCCTTGATCTGCGCGATCCCGCCGCCTGATCCGATCGACTGATAGTTGATCTCGTCGCCGCCCGCTTTCTTGAAATCCGACGCCCATTTCGAAAGCACCGGATAGACAAAGGTCGAGCCTGCGCCGGTGATTGTCGCGTCGGCCGTGCCGGCGATCGCAATGCTCGCCGAGCCTGCGAGAAATAGGAAAGACCGAGTGTAGATGTTCATGTGAAGGACCCCCGAGGGAAGCGGCCGACAGCACGCTGCCGCCGGCTCCGCCTTCGGGCTACGCGTGCCGCGTCACACGAAAATGACCGGGATGTTGCCGTTCTGTTGCAGCGGCGCCGACTGCCGAAACAGCTGTCACAAAAGTGTCAGCCGGTCGTCACGGGATCATCTGCTCACCGCGATTAGCCCGAACCTCGCATTCAAGGCTCGCTTCCACGCCTTCTTTGGGGGTTCTGATGATTTCTCGTTTTTCGAAAACTTTGCTCGCCTGCACCGTGCTGACGGCGAGCCCGGCGTTCGCGCAGGCCGCAACCGCCGACGACATCGCCGCGCTCCGCGCGCAGATCCAGGCGCTCCAGTCGCAGGTGCAACAGCTTCAGGCCAACCAGCAGGCGCAGGCGGCCGAAGTGGCGAAGGTCGCCGCGGCGCCGGTGCCCGTTCCGCCGAAGCCCGAGGCTCCCGGCTGGTGGGCCGACACCAAGATCAGCGGCAAGGCCTTCTTCAACGTCAGCAATATCGACCAGACGTCGACCGACCTCGCCGGCAACACCACTGACGACGTGCTCAACCACGGCTCACCGAACGGCACGCAGGCGGAGCTCAAGCGCTTCTATCTCGGCGTCGACCACAAGTTTAACGACATGTTCTCGGCGAACCTGACCACCGACTTCCGCTACAACGCCAACGGCACCAGCAAGGACGTTCTGGTCTACGTCAAGAAGGCGTTCGTCCAGGCCAAGTTCGACCCCGCCGCGATCCTCCGAATCGGCGCGGCCGACCTTCCGTGGGTTCCCTTCGACGAGGGCGTCTACGGGTACCGCTTCGTCGAAAATACGCTTATCGACCGCACCAAGTTCGGCACCTCGTCCGACTGGGGCGTCCACCTGCTCGGCACCTTCGGCAAGGGCCTCGTCAATTACCAGGTCTCGGCTATCAATGGCGCAGGCTACAAGACGCTGTCGCGCACCGGGAACACGATCGATCTCGAAGGGCGGGTCGATGTCCATCCGGTCAAGAATGTCGTGCTCGCGGCGGGCGCCTATTCGGGCAAGCTCGGCAAGAGCAACGACGCGGTCAACGTCAACCACCGCGCGACGCGCTTCAATGCGCTGGCCGCCTATACCGACAAGCGCTTCCGCGCCGGCGTCGAGTATTTCACGGCCAAGAACTGGAACAACATCACGACGGCAATCGAGCCGCTGCCCGCCCCGGCTACGGTGAACGACAAGGCTCACGGCTGGTCGGCGTTCGGCTCGTTCGTGATCAACCCGCAGTTCAACGTGTTCGGCCGCTACGACTGGGTCAAGCCGACGCACATCGAGCTCGCCGGCACGGGCGGCAGCGTGAAGGACCAATATCTCAACCTCGGCGTCGATTATAAGCCGATCGCCCCGCTCGACTTCGCGCTCGTCTACAAGCGCGACCGCGCCAACAACGGCTTCATCAGCACCTCTAATGGCAACATCGGCGGCCTCGATCACGGCACCTACAGCGAGATCGGGCTGTTCGGTCAGCTGGCCTTCTGATTGCCTTTCGACCTCTCTCCCCTCCGGTCTGAAAGGCGGCCCCCTCGCTCCTCTGCGAGGGGGCACCCAATTCCAGTGGATGGAATAATGGCGGCCGAATCCTCTATTGTCGGCGCTCCTTGCCGCAATCGGAGACCCGACTTTGAAACTCGCCGCATTGCTGTCCATGGCATTGGCCGCCGCGCCTTCCGCGGCATTCGCAGCGAAATCCGACAGCCAACTTTGGACCAACGGCAACCTGACCGTGAAGCTCAGCGATCATTGGCGCATATCGGAGGAGGGAACGGTTCGCTTCAGCGACAACCGCAACGGGCTCTATGAGCTCGAAGCGAACACTCTGCTTGGTTACCGCCTCAACAAGGTGGTCACGCTCTGGGCCGGCTACACGCACAACCCGCAATATTCTGCCGGCGACTTAACGGTGATGGAGCATCGCGCTCGCGAGCAGGTCACGTTCGACGGCTTCGCCCAAATCGGTGGTGGGAAGCTGAACGGCCGGATCCGCATGGAGCAGCGCTGGCGCGAAAATGCGGACGGCACCGGCTGGCGCCTGCGCCCCTATCTCAAATATTCGCTGCCGATTGTCGGCAAGACAGCGCTCAACCTGAGCACGGAGCCCTTCTTCAACCTCAATACGACCCCGTTCCAGGGCAGGACCGGTCTCGACCGTGTGCGGAACCTCATCACCGTGTCGACGCCGCTGTCGAAGACGCTCACTGGCGAGCTCGGCTATATGAACCAGCACGGGTTCGTGAAGGACGCCGCCGACACCAGCGACAACATCGCCTATTTCGGCGTGAATCTCAGTCTCTAAAATGACCGCTTCGACTTCGACTGACGTGGCTGTAGCCGGTCAATCGGCTACAACAACGGAGATGGCACCGCCGAGCCGAAGCGAACGCGCACTGATCAATGCGCTCGATGAGCCTGCGTTGCTCGTGCACGGCAGCACGGTCATTCTCGCCAACGCCGCAGCAAGAGCGATCCTGGGCCAGCGGATAGAAGGCCACGACGTTCGCCTAGCCATCCGACACCCGCAAGCGCTCGAGCAAATTCTTGCCCGTCGCTCGGCCGACGTCGAATTGGCAGGGCTCGTCGATCCCGGTCGGCCGTGGGTGCTGCAAATTCGCAATTTGGACGACGGCCCCGTGCTTATCCGGATGATCGATCGCTCCGATGCCGTCGCCGCGGAAAGGATGCGCACGGACTTCGTCGCCAACGCGAGCCACGAGCTGAGAACGCCGCTCTCCACCATCGGCGGCTATGCGGAAACGCTCGCCGAAGAGGACGACCTGCCGGCGGAGATGCGCTCCCGCTTCGGAAAGACGATCCGCGACGAAGCGCAGCGCATGCTTCGGATCATCGAGGATCTGATGAGCCTGTCTCGCATACAGGCCGACCGCTTCGTCGCGCCGTGCGAGCGGGTACTTCTTGCCGACGTGATCAGGGACAGTGTCGCCAATGCTGGCGCGCTTCACGCCTCCTCCCCATGCCGGATCCGTGTCGAACTGGCGGAAGGCCTCCCGCCCGTTCGCGGCGACCGGGGACAGCTCGTCCAGCTGTTCGACAACCTCATCAGCAACGCCTTCCGCTACGGCTGTGACGGGTCCGACGCCTCCATCGAAGTCCGCGCTCGCCGCGACGACCGCGGCATTGTCGCCACGGTGCAGGATCACGGTCCCGGCATCCGCCGAGAACATCTGCCGAGGCTCACCGAGCGCTTCTATCGCGTCGATCCGGCACGCAGCCGGGAGTCGGGCGGCACCGGCCTCGGCCTCGCGATCGTCAAGCATATCGTCGAGCGGCACAAGGGCGCGCTCGAGATCAAGAGCACTGTCGGGATCGGCACGAGCGTGACCGTCCGCTTTCCTGGCCTCGGTTAAAAACCGGCGGAAACAATCCTGCGCATCGCAGCGTTACGCGGCCATAACAGAGGGACCGTGTCATGCGTAAAACCACTGCCTGCGTAGCCGCCGCTGCGCTGCTTTCCCTATCTGCCTGCAAGACCGTTTCATCCGCAGCCGACGGCGTGAAGAGCGCCGGCATCGCGGTCGCTGACGGCGTCTCCAGCGTGCCTTCGCTGGTCAACGTCAACCTGTCGAACGTCCTCAACAATCTCGCGCTCGACCTCAAGATCGACAAGGCCAACATCCCGATCAACGCGCAAATCCCGATCAACATCGCCGCCAATATCTGCGGCGTATCGATCAACGTGCTGTCGATCGGCGCCGGCGGCGGCTCGAGCCAGGGCTGTACCGCCAACTCCATCTCGCCGGAGCTCAAGCAGTACATTCAGGAGCAGCTTGCCGCCAACGGCAATGTCGGCGGCGGCGCCCAGACGACGACGGGCGCGACGACCACTGGCACCGCCACGTCGACCACACCGGCGACGACGACCACCCCGACGACTCCGGCGCCGACCACGCCGCAGCCGACGGACCCCACCACTCCCCACCAGTAAGAGTTCTCAGGAGGTTCGAATGAGCGCACGTTCAGCAATCTGGGCGACCGTAGCCATTGCCGCTCTCGGCGTCGCCGCATGCAAGACCACGGAGGCTCCAGCCCCGAACTCCCCTGGCGAAGTCAGTGCAGGGTCACCGGCTCCGGCCACGGGCGGCGGAAGCACCGGCGGCGGCACGGGCTCGAGCATCCCGACGCTCGTCAGCGTCAATCTGCAGAATGTGCTCAACGACCTCTCGGTCTCGCTGAACGTCAACCGCGACAATATCCCGGTGACGGCGCAGGTGCCGATCGCCGTGGCGGCGAGCGTTTGCGGCGTGTCGGTGGATGTGATTGCCGCGTCTGCCGCGAACGGGCACGCGACCTGCAACGCGACGACGACCTCCCCGCAGCTCACCCAGGCCGTGCAGCAGCAGATTGCGTCCGGCGGCTCGGTGACCGGCGGCGATCAGACGATGGGCACGCCGACGAACAACATCATGTGATTGGGTCGAAGCAGGCGCCCAGCGCCCGCTCGACCTGATCAATGGTGTAGGGCTTCTGGATGCGAGGACATCCTCGCCATTTGTCCGGCATGCTCCAGTCGGCGTAGCCACTCGTCAGGACGAAGGGGATGCCCTTCTCGGCCAGCAGATCGCAAAGGGGAAACACGCGCTCGCCGCGGATGTGGACGTCCAGCAGCGCCGCATCGAATTTCGCTTCCTCCACCAGCTCTCGGGCGGTGGCCATGTTCGGGGCCGGACCGACGACGTTGCACCCGAGGTCCTCGAGCATGTCGGCCGTGAAGGGCCCGACGACCGGCGAGTCCTCGATGATCAGGATTGTCCGCCCAGCAAGGGCGGCAGCTTGGTCGTTCATAGCCGGACTCGATTAGGCGCCCGGCTATGAACGGCGCAATGACACAGGTTTGTACGGCTTAGCTGTTCCACCAAACCCATTCGTCGGCGTCGATCCGCCCGTTGTGGTTGCGGTCGATCCGCGCCCACACCGGGGCCGACCAATATTCGTCCGCGCTCAGGTATCCGTCACCGTTCGTGTCGAACGCGGTCCAGTAATTGGTCCAATAGTCGGGATTGTAATAATTGGTGGGATAGAAGCCGCCGGCCCGATAGCACATCTCGAACTCTGCGCGGCTGATGCGACCGTCATGGTTCATGTCCCACGCGCCATAGCCGCTGGTGTGGAATGTGTTCCATTCGTCTCCGCTGATGAAACCATCGCCATTGACGTCGATCGCACTCGACGCCGCGCAGGTTCCTTCGGCCGCGGCAACTGCTGCCACCGGGGCCGCAGGCGGCTCGGTAGCGCAGGCAGCCAGCGACGCCGCGCCGGCGAGAAGTGACGCAAGATAGAGCGATCTCATGGACGCCTCCTGTTAACGCGCCCGCCCGCTCGGCCTCCTTGGAGGTCGCAGGAAAAACAGCATAGGATCGTTACGGTTCCGCCGGAGGCGCCGTGCTCTAGTGCACGAACCTCGCGACAACGTCGCGATAGGAGCGCGAGACCTTCACCTGCGCGCCCGAATCGAGCACCAGGAAGCATTCGCCGTTGGTGTGCGGCTTCACTTGGCGGACGAGGTCGAGGTTGACGATCGTCGAGCGGTGGACCCGCTGGAATCGCCGCGGATCGAGCCTTTTCTCGAGGTCCTTCATCGTCTCGCGGAGGATGAGCGTGTTCTCGCCGGTCTGGATGCACATATAGTCGCCCGCGGCGTCGATGCGCTCGATCGTGTCCACATCGACCCGGAAGATCTGGCCCTGGTCCTTGATGTTGATCATCTTCTCGTAGCGGTTGGCGGCGGGCGCCGTATCCGGAGTCGCTTCGGCGAGTTCCTCGGCGGCTTCCGGCGCATGCTCCGCCAGCACCTCCTTGAGCCGCCCCGCCTCCTCGGCCGAGCGGCGCTCCGCGAGGCGTTGGCGAACCCGGTCCATCGTCGCGGCGAGACGGTCCTCGTCGACCGGCTTCATCAGGTAATCCACCGCTTGGGCATCGAAGGCCCTAAGTGCATGGTCGCTATAGGCCGTGACGAACACGAACAGTGGGAGCTCGACGTCCATTAGGCCCTGGATCACGGAGAATCCGTCGAACCCGGGCATCTGGATATCGAGGAAGACGAGGTCGGGCTTGTGGGTCTTGATCTGCCGGATCGCCTCGCGCCCGTTGGCGGCGGTGGCCACGATCTCCACGTCTTCGAACGCCTGGAGGCGCAGCTGCAGCCCCTGAGTCGCAAGCGGCTCGTCGTCGACCAAAATGGTCCGGATGGTCATCAGCTATTTTCTCCGGTTTCGAAGGGGATTTCGACGATAACGCTAAAGCCCCCATGGTCGTTCTGTTTCGTCTCGAACCGATGCGCCGCGCCATAGGCCTGCGACAGGCGGTCCCGAATATTCGCTAGTCCGACGCCGGTCGATGGGCTCGCCGCAATTTCCGACCCGTCGCCGTTCCCGTTGTCCGCGACCTCGATCCTGACCGCCTGGCCTTCGCGGCTCGCCGTAAGCCATATGTCAGCGCCGTTCTCGGCAGGAGTCACCGCATATTTGATCGCATTCTCGATCAGCGGCTGGAGGAGCAGCGACGGCAGCCGCGCGCCGATCGTCTCGGATTCGATCCTGAAATGGGGGCGCAGGCGGTCCTCGAAGCGCATCTTCTCGATCTCGAGATAGAGCTTCAGGGTCTCCACCTCCTGCGCCAGCGTCACCTTCGCCGTCGGCTCATTGGCGAGCGTATAGCGAAGGAAGGACGACAGGCGGGCCAGCATCGCGTTCGCCCGTTCCGTGTGCTTCAGGAGCACGAGCGTAGAGATCGAATTCAGCGTATTGAACAGGAAGTGCGGGTTGAGCTGGTAGCGAAGCATCGCCAGCTGCGCGCTCGACGCCTGGCTCTCCAGCCGCTCGCGCAGCCGAATCTGGTCTTCGAGAAGCAGGAAATAATTGATCCCGTAGTAGAGCGCCGTCCAGGCAGCGAGCAGCGAGAAGTTGAGAAGGAGCGCGCCGAGATAAGCCACGCCCTCCGGCCTCAGCTGCGGCTTCAGGAAGGTCGAAACGCTCCATGTTTCGATCACCGAGAAGACGCCGGCCGCGAGGATGACCGCCGCGAGCGACAGGATCAGCGTCCAGATCGGCTTCATCTGGATGAGTCGTCGGAAGAGGGACGCCATGAGGAGGGTGAGCGAGTAGCCGGTGGCGGTCAGAAGCAGGGTGTGGACCAGCAGCATCCAGCCGAGGTTGTTCGCGATCCCCGACAGCGTGCGGAGGAAGAAATAGCCGCTCCAGCCGATCGACTGGAGGATCCAGAAGGCGCGGTTCTTGTCCTCGAAGAAGGGCTGGTTGAGCCCCATTCCGCGGACAATCGGGTCCGCCGGCGACTGGATCTTCACTCTGTCGGATTCGCGTCGGGAAGCGATCGCTCGCCGCTCTAGGGTCGCACTGTCCGTCGCCATGAGCACTTATATATAGGGACGGTTGATTGGCATGGCGAGAAGCGCGTGACGCGGAGCGCGCGCTTAACAGAAGTTAGTACGATTCCTTGTATTTTTCGCCGAGATCGTTGTGACAACTTAACGGTGCTTCAACTCTCTTTGATTAATCCGTCAGGTCTCACGTGGAACGGCCTAACGGATGTACGAAGCTCCAGATCGCTACAAGCGCTTAGTTTCAGCTCGGCTTCCGGGCGGCGAGTCGGCTGGCCTCGCCGCGAACGAGGCTGGGTCCGAAACGTCCCCGTTGCGCGACGTCCAGCTGATGTCGCGCGCGCACCTGGCGCCCTTCTTCGCTGCTGCGAACATCGTCGCCGCCCTGATGATGGCGGCCAACCTCTGGTCGTCGATCAGCGCGACTTGGCTGCTGCCCTGGGTGATGGCGGTCGGAGCGGTCAATTTCGGCGCCATGCAGATGGCGCGAATCCAGTCCGTTACCTGCGTCGGCCGGTCCGGACGGCCGGTCCCGATGTGGATGATGGTCGGGGAAGTGGCGGCCCGCGCGATCATCTGGCTGAGCGTCCCGCTCTATTTCTACCCGACCTTCGACCCGGGCACGCAGGTTATTGCCGCCTCGCTGATGGCGGGTCTCGGAATCGGCGCGCTCGGCCTTGTCGTCATTCCGCCCTGCGCGACCGCGTGGATGATCTGCTTCACGGCGGGTGTGGCTGGGGCTCTCCTGATCGGCCGCGACACCGTGCCGTTCCAGCACATGCTTTCCATCGTCTTCACGCTCGGCGTTTCCATCTTCGGCGTTCTGACCGTCGCCCGCTGGGCGTTTCACCAGCTCAAGACCAACGCCGACGTCGGCAGCCAGAGCGAGAGCGCAAGCCTCCTGCTCCAGGAATATGAGCAGCGCGGTGTGGGCTGGCTGTGGCAAGTCGATGCGGAGAATCGCGTCAGCTACATCAGCTCGCGCATGACCGCGCTGCTGGGCAAGCCGGCGAATCAGCTTCTCGGCCATTCGCTGCCCGCGCTGCTTGGCGGCCATGCGGAGCTCGGCCGGGTCCTGCTCGAGAAAAAGCCGTTCAACGCGCTCGAGATGGAACTGAAGACACCCCGCGGCGGGCGTTGGATCTCGATTGCCGGCGACCCGATCGTCGACACCGCCGGACGCTTCGCGGGATTCCGCGGCGTCGGCTCGGACATCACGGAAATCCGGCAGACTCAGGAGCGGCTGACCCATCTCGCGAACGTCGACGTCCTCTCGGGCCTCCCGAATCGCGGCCGCGTTCGCCAGCTTCTCGGCGAAGCGCTTCGTGCTGCGACCACCGGCAATCAGCCGTGCGCAATCATGTTCCTCGATCTCGACGGCTTCAAACCGGTCAACGACACCTTCGGCCACCCGAAGGGCGACGCCGTCCTCCGCGCGGTCGCCAAGCGGCTCGTGGACGAGGTCGGCGCCGACGGCGAGGTCGGCCGCATGGGCGGCGACGAATTCGCGATTGTCATCCCGGACGCGCAGAGCCGCCGCAAGGTCGAAGGGCTCGCGGACCGGATCATCGTTTCAATCAAGGAACCCTATCTGATCGACCAGATCGAGATTCAGATCGGCGTGTCGATCGGCTGTGCCTTCGGCCCGATCGACGGCGCTACGGTCGACGACCTCATCCTGAAGGCCGACCTTGCGCTTTACCAGGCGAAGGACGCCGGCCGCGGCGTTGCGCGCTACTTCTCGTCGGAGCTCCAGTCGGAGCAGGAGGACCGTGTCCGTCTCGAATCCGACCTCCGCAGCGCGATCGCCTCGAAGCAGTTCCACCTCGTCTACCAGCCGCTGATCAACGCCCGGAACCAGAAGCTGATCGGCTTCGAAGCGCTGATCCGCTGGAACCATCCGAAGCGCGGCTTCGTGCCGCCGAACGTCTTCATCCCGGTCGCCGAGGAAACAGGCCTCATGCCTGCGATCGGCGAATGGGTCATCGACGAAGCCTGCCGCGCCGCCGCGAGCTGGCCCGAGCCGATCTCCGTGGCGCTCAACATCAGTCCGAAGCAGATCGTGCTTCCGGCGCTTCCGAACATCGTCAGCGAATGCCTCAGCCGCTACAAGCTGCCCGGCAACCGCATCGAGCTCGAAGTGACCGAGGGCGTGTTCCTCGGCGACAACGGTTCGACGCTCGACGTGCTGAAGCGGCTTCGCGCGCTCGGCGTCGGGATCGCGCTTGACGATTTCGGCACCGGCTATTCGTCGATCGGCTATCTGAACAAGGCCGTGTTCCACAAGCTCAAGATCGACGGCAGCTTCGTCCGCGAAGCAGGATCGCGCCCGGAAAATGTCGCCATCATTCAGTCGATCGTACAGCTCGCCAAAAGCTTCCGGATGACCGTGACCGCCGAGGGCGTCGAGACGGCGGAGGACTTCGAGCGGATGCGCGATCTCGGCTGCGACATCATCCAGGGATACCTCTTCGGAAAGCCGCTCGCCTATGAGCGCGCCAACCAGATGGCGCTCGGACTGAGCTCGAAGAGGATGGCTGGCTAACGCCTCCTTCATGGGCTCGTCGCGGCGGCTTTCGCCGGGGGCCGCTTCAGTTTAAGCTGCTCGCGCCTTGCCTCGGGGGAGCATCGCGCTGAACTTATCGAGCTTCGAGAGTACCTTCAGGTATCAAAGCGGCCGAGTGATCGCGTTGGGGCGCGTTATGCTCGCGCTGCTGTTCCTCGTCTCGATCTGGTTCGACCAGAGCCAACCGACCCATTTTGCCGCCCAGACCTACACGTTCATTCTCCTTTACGTGCTGGTGGCGCTCACGCTGGCGCTGCTGACGTGGCGCAACTGGTGGCTGGACGCACGCATCGCCATTCCGGCCCATTTCGTCGACATGGGCGTATTCACCGCAATCGTCTTCTCGACCAACGGCTACACGAGCCCATTCTTCCTTTTCTTCCTCTTGCCCCTTCTCTCGGCGGCCATCCGCTGGGGCTGGCGGGAAACGGCGCTCACCTCCGCCGCGCTGGTTCTCTTTTACCTCACCGCGGGCCTGCTTGTGTCGGGGAGCCAGACCTTCGAGCTTCAGCGCTTCATCGTTCGCAGCGGCCACCTGCTGATCCTTTCCGCATTGCTCATCTGGTTTGGTGTGCACCAGCAGTTCACGCGGCTTTTCTTCGGGGTGGACGAGATCGATCGCCGGATAGGGCGCTCCGAAGACCCGATTCGCCAGGCGCTGGACCTCGCCATGAGTGCCGCGCATGCCCGGTCTGGGGCACTGCTGCTCGGCGCTACCCAGGACGGCCCGTCGGCGGGCCTCGCTGTCGATCACGGGATCGAGCAACCGGTTACGCTCGATCTGCCCCTGTTCAGGGCTGCCGAATCGAAGCTGTTGTTCGACCTCAAGGCAGACCACGCGCTGGCGCGTCGCGAAGACGGCCAATATCGCTTCCTTTCGGCCGCCTCCGTTCTGGGAACCGACGCGCTGCGCGGGCTTGGCGCGCAAGAGGGTCTCGTGGCCAGGATTCATACGGCCGCGCATCGTGGATGGCTGGTGCTGTGGGACATCGGCGATCTTTCCGTCGACTTCCTTGAGCTTGGAGTGGAGCTTGGGAGTGCCGTCGGGGTCGTGCTCGAGCGAAATGCCCTGCTATCGGCGATCGAGGAGGGCGCGGCCGCCCGCACGCGCCTGTCGCTAGCTCGCGATGTCCACGACAATGTCGTCCAATTCCTGGCCGGCGCCGCCTTCCGGGTCGAGGCGATGATCAGGGCCTCGCGGACCGGCAACGAGGTCGAACCCGATCTCAAGGAGCTCAAGGGCCTGTTGATCGAAGAGCAGGGAGAGATTCGAAGCTTCGTCTCGGCACTTCGTCGCGAGCGCGGCCTCGAGCTCACCGAAGCGGTCGAGGAGTTCAGGACGCTTGCCGCGCGCCTCGGCCGGCAATGGTCGATCGATTGCCGAGTTCACGCGGACAGCGCCGACGGCTTCATTCCCATCCGGCTGCAGCTGGACGTGCAGCAGCTTCTCCGCGAAGCGGTCGCGAACGCCGTCCGCCATGGCGGTGCGAGCGAGGTCGACGTCGAGCTCGGCGTCGACGACGGCCAGCTCCGGCTTGAGGTCACGGACAACGGCTCCGGCTTCTTCACCGCCAACGGCGGGACGCCGATCAAGCCGTGGTCGCTCAAGGAGCGCGTCGATCGCGCCCAAGGCTCGCTTTCGCTGCGATCCGACTCCGCTTCGACCAATATTTTGATTACATTGCCATTAAGGGGGGCCAATCCATGACGCGTATATTGCTTGCCGACGATCATCCGATGATCGGCGCCGCGCTCGACGTTCTCTTGCGCGGATCCGACTATGAGCTCGTTGCCCGGGCCGGCACCGGCGGGGACGCCATCGCACAGGTGCAGCGGGAAAAGCCCGACCTCCTGCTTCTCGACGTCAACATGCCTGACCGGTCGGGCCTCGACGTCCTTCGCGAACTTCGCGAGAGCCGGCGCGCGCCCGCGGTCGTCTTGCTCACCGCAGGCATGGACGACAGCCAGCTGCTGATAGCGGACAGCCTCGCTCCGGAAGGCATCGTGCTCAAGACGTCGGATCCCGCCCTCCTGCTCGATTGCATGGAGAAGGTGCGCAAGGGCGAGCGCTGGGTCGATCCCGAAATCGCCGACCGCATCGCGCATGTGAAGGAACGTGTCGCGCGGGCGCCGTCCCTGACGCCGCGCGAGCGTGAGCTCGTCGAGCTCGTCCGCCAGGGCCTCCGCAATCGCGACATCGGCGCCAAGCTTGGGGTCACCGAAGGCACGGTGAAGGTCTATCTCCACGGGATCTTCGACAAGCTCGGCGTCGACAACCGCACCGAGCTTGCGATGCGTGCCGCGGACTTGCTGCGCTAGAGCATCGTTAGGCATTCCTCCGCCTGTCGATCGTGAACGTGATTTCACCTAATCGCAGGCTTGCGACAGTATAACATTGCTCTAAGCGGAGTCGAACTCAGGCGAGGTTCGAGTCTCCGTGAAATTTCAATTCCTTCCGCTCACCGCGGCGGCTGCCGCTTTTCCTTTCACCCCCGCCGGCGCGCAAAATGCGACACCTTCGGCGCCTGCTTCGAGGGCGCCGGATACGCAGCCGCCGGCGGGCGATGCTCAGAAGAGCATCGTAATCACCGGCCGCCGGCTCGATGTCGCGCGCGACGCCATCGCCCCATCGCTCGGCGCGAGCCAATATACGTTCGACCGCGAGGCGCTGAACAAGCAGCCCGGCGGCACGAACCTCACGCTCAACAAGTCGCTTCTGCAGGCGCCGGGAGTGACCCAGGACAGCTACGGCACGATCCACGTACGCAACGAGCACGCCAATCTCCAGTATCGCCTCAACGGCGTCATCGTGCCCGAGAGCATCAGCGGCTTCGGAACGACCTTCGACCCCAAGATCGCAAGCTCGATCCAGCTAATCACCGGCACGCTTCCGGCCCAATACGGCTACCGCACCGCCGGCATCGTCAACTTCAAGACCGAGTCCGGGCTCCTCAGCAACGGGGGCGAGGCGGGCATCTATGGCGGCAGCTACGGCTGGCTCGAGCCGAGCGCGATGGTGAAGGGCTCGACCGGCGAGTTCAGCTACTTCCTCTCGGGCAGCTATCTCCGCAACGATCTCGGCATCGAGAACCCGCTTCCGACGCGCGACGCCATCCACGACCGCACGACGCAATGGCGGCCGTTCGCCTACGTCTCGGACGTGCTGTCCGACTCCAGCCGCATTTCCGTTTTCGGCGGCAGCTTCATCGGCAATTTCGAGATCCCGAACGTCACCGGCGTCGTCAGCGGGTTCGACGTGAACGGCACGTCGACCTTCGACGCAGTCAGGCTCGACCAGAACGAGAAGGAAATCACCCACTACGCCGTCGGCGCCTACCAATATGCCGGCGACACGCTGAACCTGCAGGTGGCGCCCTTCATCCGTTACTCGGCAACCAAGTTCACGCCTGACCACAACCAGGGCGACATCATCATCAACGGCTTCGCCGATGCCGCGAAGCTGACCAGCCTGGCGACAGGCGTGCAGGCCGACGGCAGCACCGACATCGGCGACAACCACATCGTCCGCTTCGGCCTGTTCTTCCAGAACGAGCATACGACGTCCGACATCATTTCGACCGTCCTCCCGGTCGACGCCAATGACGACCAGACCAGCGACGTGCCGTTCGCGATCGCCGACAAGCATGCCAAGACTGGCAGGCTTTACGGCGCCTACCTCCAGGACGAGTGGAAGCTGACCCCGAAGCTTACGCTCAACTATGGCGCGCGCTTCGACATCGTGAATGCTTTCACCAAGGAATCGCAGCTTAGCCCGCGCGCCAACCTCGTCTGGAACGCGACGCCGCTCACGACCGTGCACCTCGGCTACGCCCGCAACTTCACGCCGCCCCCGCAGGAGCTCGTCGCCCCCTCGACGCTCGCCCTCTACGACGGCACCACCAAGCAGTTCGAAATCCAGACCGGCGATCCGGTCAAAGCCGAGCGCGAGCATTATTTCGACGCGGGCGTCGAGCAGCGGTTCAATGGCGGCTTCAAGGTCGGCCTCGACGCTTATTACAAGCTCAAGCGCGACCTCCTGGACGAGGGACAGTTCGGCTCGGCCCTCATCCTCTCACCGTTCAACTATGCGAAGGGCTATGCCTGGGGCGTAGAGCTCAGCGGCAACTACACGCACGGCCCGATCGACCTTTACGCGAACCTCGCGCGCGGCGCGGAAAAGGCGAAGGACATCGTCTCGAGCCAGTATTTCTTCGACCCCGCTGAGCTCGCATACATCCACGACCATTACATCTACACCGACCATTCGCAGAACTGGACGGCGTCGGGCGGCGGCAGCTACACGATCCGCAATCGCTTGGGAGCGCTCGTCCCGACGGCGGACTTCGTTTACGGCTCGGGACTTCGCACCGACGACCCGAACGGCGTCGTTCCGAACGGCGGAAAGCTGCCGGGCTATTTCGTGCTCAACGCCGGCCTTGCGCAGAACTTCAGCGGACCGGGCGCGCTCGCCGGCGTCACCATCCGCGCCGACGTGCTCAACCTCTTCGACGCGAAGTATCAGCTGCGCAGCGGCGAAGGGGTCGGCGTCGGGGCCCCGCAATGGGGCGAGCGTCGCGGCTTCTTCGTCGGCGTGACGAAGAAGTTCTAGAAGAACAGCCCAAGCGCCGCGTAGACGTGATAGGAGGTCTGGTGGTCGGCCCAGGTCGGGCCGCCCGACACGAGCAGCGCATAACGGTCGGACAGCTTCAGGATGGAGCCGAGCCCCGCGCGCGTTTGCGCTGTTCCATCCGTCGTGTCCGCGCCCCGGCGCGTGATCTCGGCGCCCACCGACAACCGGTCGCTGAGGTCGTGCGTCACCGCGACGCCCGCTTGCCAGAAGTTGCGGTTCCCCGGTCCCGGATTGATCTCATAGCCGCCGCCGCCGAACAGGCTCGTGCCGCCGGCGAAGTCCTTCTGCAGCCAAAGCGGCAAAAGGAAGCGGGCCCTTCCGTGATCATCCAGTCCCGAGGTGGGCAGGATCGCACGAGGGAATACGGCCGCCGAAAAGCCATGGTTATCGTCGTCGATGAATCGATATTTGACGGCAAGCTCGACGTCGCCCGTGTCACCCCGCCATCCCTCCTCCGGCTCGTTAGAGAAGTTGAGCGGCAGGGTCGCGGTCAGCTGCACGCCCTTCACGGCGCCGTAGTTGAGATCGAGGCCCGCATCAGCGTCCACGGTCGAATGCCGCCCTTCCGCCGCCGCGAACGCGTAAATCTCCAAATGGGCCGTGTCGGTCGGCGCGGGATCGTCGGTGAGGTAGGGAGGGCCGGCAAGCGCGGACGTGCCGGCGGCCAGCGCCGCAAGTGCCGCGGCAATGCGAAGCTTCACGCCAGTGCTTCGCGCTCGCCGGGATGCCGTCCCGGCCGCTGTGGCAGGATGAGGATCAGCAAGACGATCGCGACCGCAAGTACGGCGGACGCGAGCGGGCGGCTCCATTCGAGCCCACCCTTGGCGACCGGCTTGTCGAGGAAGTCGCCGACCGTTGCCCCGAGCGGCCGCGTCAGGATGAACGCCGCCCAGAACAAGGCGACCCGGCTCACGCGCGTCGTGAAATAAACGACGGCGAGCACGGCCAGCGCGGCGCCGAAGACCAGCGCGCCGCCCGAATAGCCGAGGCCCGCATCGGCGAACCAGTCACCGAGTGCAGTGCCGAGCGTCTGCGAGAGGGTGATCGTGATCCAGTAGAAGGTCTCTTCGCGCGGACCCGTGATGCTGTTGACATCGACGGTGCCCAGCGTCCGGTACCAAGCGAACAGCGACAGAAGCACGCAGGCGAGCAGCAGCAGCGAACCGCCGGGATAGCCGATCCCGAACGACCGGTCCGCGAAGTCGGCGAGCGTGGTGCCGCAGGTGGTGGAGGCGACGATCGTCGCCCAGTAAAGCCACGGGTTGAACTTGCGCGCTCGGATCTGCGCCCAGACCAGCGCGACGAGCAGGACTCCGAAGATGACGGTCCCGATCAGATAGCCGTTCGGGACCGGATGGTCCGTGGTCTCGCCCAGCCACGTCATCGTCACCGTGTCGCCGCCCGTTTCGCCGAGCGTCGTGGCAAGGATCTTGATGATCCAGAAACCCAGCGTGATCGCCGGTACCTTGCTCACCACTGCGTCGACGTCTCGCTGGTTCATGGGCGAGTGGTGGCACAGGAAGGGCGCGGGCGGAAGGTGGAGGGCCCGCCCGCGCCCGAGCCTGTCAAGCGTTGCGAAGCTTCCGGAAGCCCGCGCGCATGTCGTCGACGAGCGGCGTCGTCTGCTCCCACGCCGCGAAATGCGCTCCTTCGGGATGCTTGGCGTAATAGGCCAGCCGCGGGAATGCCTTCTCGGCCCATTTGCGCGGGATCGGGCAGATCTCGTCCGGGAAGGCGCTGACTATGACTGGCACCTTCACGCCCTTCGGCTCGAAGAACGCGAGCTTGTTCTCCCAATAGAGCCGCGCCGACGACACACCCGTCCTCGTCAGCCAGTAAAGCGTGATGTTGTCGAGGATCTCGTCCTTCGTGAAGCCGAGCGTCTCGCCGTCGAACAGCCGCGCGATCTGCCTGTAGGTCCAGATGTCGTGGTCGATGATCCATGCGGCCAGCCCGACGGGACTGTCCTCGATCCCGTACAGCGTCTGCGGCCGGTTTCCCATCTCCTGCGCGTAGCCGAGGCCGTGCTTGTAGAAGAAGCTGACATGCTCGAACGATCTCTTTTCTTCGGCGTCGAGCCCCGCCGGCGCGGGTGCGCCTGCAAGCGCCGCGGCGTTCAGCTCCGGAGGAATCGCGCCGGCCATGTTGGTGTGGATGGCGATGAGGCCCGCCGGTGCCTGCGCGCCCATCTGCTCGGTGATCAGCGCGCCCCAGTCGCCGCCCTGGGCGACATAGCGGTCGTAGCCGAGCCGCTTCATCAGCACGTCCCAGGCGCGGGCGATGCGCGGCGCATCCCAGCCGAGCTCCGTCGGCGCCCCTGAGAAGCCGTACCCCGGCATCGAAGGGATGACGACGTCGAACGCATCTTCCTGCCTAGCCCCATGCGCGGTCGGGTCCGTCAACGGTTCGATGATCTTCAGCTGCTCGATTATCGATCCCGGCCAGCCGTGGGTGACGATCACGGGC
>Ga0105248_10002413_pt1 | contig 20744 bp, 23 predicted proteins | sample KBSS34metaG_FD_81524 | JGI IMG/M metagenome (GOLD analysis project Ga0105248, IMG submission 81524) | Switchgrass rhizosphere microbial communities from Kellogg Biological Station, Michigan, USA - KBS S3-4 metaG | ecosystem: Host-associated > Plants > Roots > Rhizosphere > Soil | place...
CACGACGTCCTTAGGATCGGTGGTAGGCACGTTGTAGCGCCACTTCTGTTCACCAGTCTTAATATCGAGGGCATAGAGACCGCCGTCCCAACCACCGACATAAGCAACGCCTTCATATATAGCAGGCGAAGATGAAACGCGATCCGTCGTTTCATGGCTCCAGATCTGCTTGCCGGTCCTGGCGTCCAGGCCGTAAATCTTTTTGTCTTCACAACCGATCACAACAATACCGTCGCTGATCGCCGGTGAAGACTTAACCTTGTCGCCCAGCTTAGAACGCCAAATCATGCGCCCGCTGGCCTCTTCCACTGCATAGACGTTGCAGTCATCGGAGCCAACATATATAACTCCTTTATATATCGCCGGCGATGAATCGATCGGCCCTTCCGCTGGAAAGGTCCATTTCACCTTGCCTTTGGAGGCAACGCCCGGTTCGAGATTAGCGTTACCGGTATGACAGGGGTTCTGCAAAAACATTTGCCAGCCACCGTGATAGCGCGAGACTATAGCAGTCGTGCTCTTAGGCAAATCGCCCACGGGCTCAGGCTTTGCCGTAGTTGGAGCAGCCTTTGGCGGAACCGTCACCGGTTCATTTGCTCTGACGAAATTTGCATCGCTAACAAAAAAGAAAGTTGCAGCCAAAGTAATCGGCAAAACTGCCCATTTAATAGAAGTGGCTTGCCTGGCGGGTTTGAGCCCAGTTGTCATGATGCATACCTCAAAGAATATATCTATAGTGTATCCGCCAACTACTCTGTTAGTTGTGAAATGCACTAACCATCTTACTTACGAGAAGACCCAATTATAGGCTGAGTTGGGCCACCTGCTTGCAAAATTGATGTCCGGCCCGTTTCATTAATTGCCCATTTAATCCTTCTCTCGCGACGGACAGGGCATCAAATGTTCCGCTGGTTGGCAGTTCTGGGCCATCGATACAACATTGAAGGTGTCTATCTTTCAGATACACGTCAAAAAAAAAAGTTCAAAAATTCCAGGCAGAATCACTTGTCTAATGTATTGCATGGTGTTATCATCCCTGCTTGTTGGTTGGGATGAGCATTTCCAACAAGGAGAAAACGCAATGAACCGAGCTGAGCTCGTAGAAAATGTAGCCAAAGCTACAGGTCAAGCCAAGTCTGAAGTGACACGTACACTCTCAGCTTTTATTCACACCGTAACTGGCGCTCTCGCCAAAGGTGACAAAGTTACTCTCGTAGGCTTTGGTACTTTTGAACGTCGCATGCGCAAAGCCCGCACGGGCCGTAACCCCAGAACACTTGCACCGCTCAAAATTGCGGCTGCACGCGTTCCCGCTTTCCGCGCTGGTAAAGAACTGAAGGACATCGTAAATGGTCGCGCTAAGCAACCTAACCTTATCCTCGCCAAACCGAAAGCTGCTGCTAAGCCAGCCAAAAAAGCTGCTGCTAAGCCCGCTAAGAAAGCTGCCGCTAAGCCAGCTAAGAAAACTGCCAAAAAAGGCAAAAAACGGTAACCAATAACTAAAGATGGGTTCCAGTCTTAGCGCTGGAACCCGCTCTTTTCGTTCCCAACTAAACGATTAAACGATACATGGATTAGGTAAAGTAAGATCGTCATCCAACCCACTTCACAAGGACCGCTCTCCAGCGGTCCTTGTTTTTTGTTGGGGTTTTTTGGCTGGCGTTTTGCTGGGCAGGTATTTTCAGCCTGTTTCCCGGGCCCAAAAAGTACTAGCTTTGACTCTACCGGCAGAGTCAGTTTTAGGCCGGTCAGTGAAATTGCCGGTGGTGTCAGATTTATGGTTTGTCGATTTTGTTAGTAAGAAAAACGACCGAAAATCTGAAATCAGGATTTTGGGAGAAAAACGAGCAAAAATCTCCCACTCCCTTCTTGGGAGAAAAACAAGCAAAAATCTTCCAGTCGCTTCTTGGAACAAAAACGAGCAAAAATCTTCCAGTCGCTTCTTGGAAAAAACGAGCAAAAATCTCCCACTCCCTTCTTGGGAGAAAAACGAGCAAAAATCTCCCACTCCCTTCTTGGGAGAAAAACGAGCAAAAATCTCCCACTCCCTTCTTGGGAGAAAAACGAGCAAAAATCTTCCAGTCGCTTCTTGGAAGAAAAACGAGCAAAAATCTTCCAGTCGCTTCTTGGGAGAAAAGCGAGCAAAAATCTTCCAGTCGCTTCTTGGAAGAAAAACGAGCAAAAATCTCCCACTCGGATTTGTGAGGAAAGCAGGCGAAATTCTGACCTCTGATGCATTCAAAAACCGGTCAGAAAAACAGGCAAAAATCTGACAAAACACTACAAAAACTTTATTAACCACGCCTCACAAACAGCCACCAGCAGCGCTTTTACGCGAGCTCTGCTAGCCTAACTGCCGCTCACATTAGGCCCACTTAGGGCACAAATGCCCCGGTTGTATGGCTATTCCATCAGTTAACAAATATGCACTTGATTACGTTTTTCTACTAGAAAGTCAAAGACCTGGTATTTGGATGTCAACAAGATCAAGTATCAAGACCTATACACCAATCTTTCTTTAAAGGCGCAGTCAAGACAAGAGCTCTTCTTCTCAATCTCTCACCTCGCTCGGGACACCTAAAGGTCTTGCTGATCTTGTCTCCGATAAAAGCCAGGTTTTTGATCTGAGCCCATGAGCACTTATTTGCGCCCCTCATCTAACCTTTCAAGAAGCCAGCCTGCTCGCAAGCGCAGGACAGGCACAAAGGATTTACTATGTTTGACTTTCTCGCTTCGGCGCCTGATCTGTCGAGCCTCGTGCCCGATTGGTTGAACCAGTGGTTCAACACGATTCAGATCGCGCCTTCACATCTACAGACCCAGTCCTACTTGCCGCCCCTTCTGGTGGCCATGGCTCTGGGCTATCTGATCGGTTTCGAACGGCGTCTGCGTCACAAGGTCGCAGGTGTCCGTACTCACATGGTTGTCGCTGCCGCTTCGTGCATCGTCACCATGATCGGTCTCTACGTTTTTGACGCCACGAAAATGGGCGACGCTTCACGTCTGCCCGGCCAGATCCTCACCGGCATCACCTTCCTTGGTGCGGGTGTGATCATGAAGCGTGGCTTCAGCACCTCGGGCATCACCACGGCCGCCATGGTTCTGCTCTCAACAGCAATCGGTATCTGCTGCGGTTTCGGCTTCATTCTCATGGCCGTCACATGCACTGTCTTGATTGTTGTCGCTGTGCACATCACCTACTTCACGAACCCTCCGGATGACACCGGCGAGCACATGTTGCTCGTTAGCTGTCCTCTGGACAAGTTCGACAATGTGCGTAAGCTCTTCCCGGCGCGGTCCCACATCGACCAGTTCACGCGCGACGCCAACAACATCGTGTCGGTGCGCATCACCGCCAAGATGAGCCGCGGCGATCTGGACAAGGTTCTCTCCACCAATGTCCACAACCCGGACATTGTCGCCATCAAGTTGATCGACGACCCAGCGAGCTAGCCAGCCGCCGGGAACCTCTCACCTAAAGCGAACCTATGCTCAAAACATTCAAACAAAAAGCGATAGCAATTCTCGTGCTGGTAGCCATCGTCTTTGGCGGTGGCTACTACGCGGGTTTCGTGACTCCTCGGGGTGACGTTGATCCCCAGGACTATATCGAAACCCACTTCATGCCCTACGAAAGCGGGCTCGACGCTTACCTCAACTTCCTGGACGGCACCCGCAGCTCCCTGCGCGTAGCAGTCTATGCGTTGACTGAGCCAAAAATCGCCGACAAGCTCATCGAGCTCAAGCAAGATCGAAAGATCAAGGACATCATCGTCCTGCTCGATAAGTCACAAACCGTAGCTCGCTCCGGGCCGTACGAACAAGCGCTGATCAAGCGCTTGCGCGACGTCGGCATCGAAGTGGTGATCGGCACGTCGGAAGTGAAGCACAACATCATGCACCTGAAGATGACGGTGCGTGACGGCGTCTGGGTCGAAGACGGCAGTTGGAACTACACCAAGTCCGCCAACAGCCAGGCTAACAACGTCAACATCATCAAGTCCCCCAAGCGCGCCAAGCTCTTCCTGAGCGACTGGCAGCGCATGTATGCCTTCATGAAAACGCAGGACCAAACGCCCTGGCTCAAGGGGAAACCCGCCGACCAGGACGATCCTGATCAACCGTAACCGGAGAATTTACCATGAAAGAAAATGGCAACAGATTCTACAAAGTTGTAGGTATCGGTCTCGTCGTCGTGCTGGCCCTGGGCCTCGTCCTGGGACTGCACGGCTGCAGCGACAACACCGACGGCAAGGCTGCGCGCAGTCTGCCCAACAGCTTCACCGTGGACGAACGCGTCTTCTTCAAGTGGGGTGAGACTTTCGACATCAACGGCGATGGCGTCAAGTACGGCACCGTCAAGGAGAAGATGATCAAGGTCACGCCCACCTTCTACTACGACGACAACTCCGGTGCCCGTTCAGCTACCGCCTCGGTGGCCATGTTCACATGGGGCACTCAGATCGACGTCGTCGACGGCCAGGGTCGCACCATCGGCACGATCAAGGAGGAGCTCTTCACCTCCATGTTCAAAACCTGGACGACTTACAAAATCCTGGATGCCAATGGCAATCAGGTAGCGGAGTCGCAGAAGACGGAGTGGTTCTCAACCAACTTCGAGCTCAAGGCCAATGACGGTCACGTCGTCGCCGAAGTGCACCGCAACTACTGGAATTGGACGGGTGACACCTGGACCGTGACGATCAGCGACGCGACGACTGTGGACCCCCGCGTCGAAGTGATGATCGCCGCCTTCAAGACGCACGCCGACAACGCCAAGAAGAAGGCCGACGACGACAAGAAGAGCAAGGACGACAAAAAGTCCGGCTCCAAGAAGTAGTCGCTCCACCGCCAATCTTATGGCTTATCGAAACCAAGTCCCTAACCGGGAGCTATCGTGAACATTGGACAAAAACGTGTCGCAGTAATCTACAACCCCAACAGCGGTTCGGCTAAGAGCGGGCTCATCACCCAACTCTGCGCTCAGATCACCGCTGAAGGGGGCATCCCCGTGCTCTACACCACCACACCCGCTCCGGGCTCAGCGCGTGACCTGGCAGCCCAGGCCGCCGCCGAAGGAGCAGTGCTGGTCATCGCCTGTGGTGGCGACGGCACAGTTTGTCAGGTCGCCGAAGGGCTGATGGAGTCGGGTGTCCCGATGGCCGTCTTGCCTGCCGGCACCGGCAATCTTTTCGCCCGAGCCTTCAACGCTCAGCCGGACCTGGACAAGTTCGTCGCCCTGATTAAGTCAGGACAGCCGCAGCCCATCGACATGATGCTGCTCAGCTACAAGGACGTCGACGGCAAGCCGCATGAACAGCTATACCTCGTCGCCGTCGGACTGGGCAAGATCTCGGACGCCATTTCCTTCGCCAGCGCGAAGTGGAAGAAACGTCTGGGCAAACTCGTCTATGTCTGGCGCGTGCTCAAGGCCTGCCTGAATCCCAATCCGGTCACTTACCGGTTCATCGCCGACAACGGCGCCGGGACCAGCACAAGTGAGTCGAGTGCGAAGGCCGCAGCGGTCTTTGCTCTCAACACAGTGCCACCATCGATGGCCACCCTTTCGCGCGGCTGCAATGCCAGCGATGGGCTCCTCGATGTAGTGGCCATGCGGGCGACGGGCTTCTTCAGCCTGCTCAACTTCTCGTTGCGGATGGCCACTGGTCGTCCCGACCTGTCTCCCCACTACCTGCGTCTGCGCGCCAAGAAGGTGCGCATCGAAACCAGCCGGCCGGTCTGCCCGAACATCGACGGCGACCCCGGACACATGACGCAGGTCATGGAAATCAGCACCCTGCCGCAAGCGGTCAAGGTAATTGTCAGCTGAGTCTCTCGCGATAACCGCGACACCACTCAGTTCAACTGAAATCTAACCTTTACAAAGGTAACCAAATGAATTTCGCCACACTGATCATGCCCGCCCTTTATGGTGCGGGAGCTCTCTTCGCAGCGTTCTGCCTGTACGGTATGGGCTTCTGGATTTACCAGGGCAAAAAGCTCCAGGAAACAGGCTACATGCCGCCTCCGTCTTCCAAGTTTGCACGCTGGTTCTACAAGCGCGCGTGCTTCGCCTTCGCCTGGCTCTTCGTGGGCCCGGTCAAGGTTTTCGGTCGTGAGAACGCCAAGTTCGATGGCCGCGGTCTGGTCTTGCCGAACCACCAGTTCGCCATGGACTTCGCCGTCGTCGGCCTGGCCACGCCTTACTCCTACCGTCAGGTAGCGAAGGCGAAAGAATTGCTCGGTCTTGTCCGCGGTACGCTGGCTGCCTGGATTGGCACCGTCGGCGTGCAAGTGGAAGGCGGCAAGGCCCAAGACGGTGCCTCGAACACCGTCATCGATACGGGCAAGAATATCCTCGTCGCCAGCCACGGCGCTCGCCTCCTGCTCTTCCCGCAGGGCATGCTGGTCTGGGACAACGTTCTGCGTCCGAAGGAATTCCGCACCGGCGCCACCCGCATCATCCACGCGACCCTGGCCGAAATCGGTGACGACCCGTTCTACGTCCAGCCGATCGCCATCGAGTACAAGCGCGATCCCAAGGATGCCACCCGTTTCACCAAGTTCATGCACGCCATCGGCCTGAAGGCCTTCCGGCGCTGGAAGGACTATGAGCTGGTGGTTGCCGCCGACGGCACCAAGACCAAGAAGCCGCGGGTGTACACCACCTATGGTGCTACTTGCGTCATCGGCAAGCCGATCGATACGCGCACTCTCTCGAAGGATCCGCGCGAAGCAATCGAATCCGTGCGCGTCGTCATCCAGGGCCTGCTCGACCAGGCTCAGGGCAAGACGACAATCTCGGCGTAACCAGCCCCACAAGGGCACTTCCCTCAAAGGAAACTTTGCACCACAGGGAAGCACCCTCTAACAGTCTGCTCGGCCTCCGTTGATTGTGGCGTGGTGCCACAGTCATCGGAGGCCCAATGAGGTCCAGCCATGAATTGGCTCAAAAAGACTTGGAGTAACAAGTTCGTACGGGACCGAATCTTTGCTTTCGCCTTTCTCATCGTCATGTTCACCGGCTTCTGGCATGCTTACCACGCCAACTCAGACTTTCACAAGCTGATTGGTTTGGTCCCGGGTGTGATCAGTTTGCTGGCCATTTTCGCCCTGGTTTTCGAGGACTTCGATCCCAACGATCCGAACGATCAAACTGGTGGTCGCTTCGGCGAACACCTCAAGGACAAGAAGAACGACACGGACGAGGACAACGATAACGACGCGAACAACGACTCATCCCGCAAATAACTTTCAACGAAACCCTTAGAAAAAAGAAGATCGAAATGACTTTGATGTCAGTCTTCACACTAACCGACTTCGCCATCTTCTTTGCTGGCTTTGTCGGCGTCGTGGCCGTGTTCGCCGCGCTCTTTGCGCTGGGCGAATTGATCGGCCGCAACATCAAGAGTCGCACGGCGTTGTGCATCTACGCCGTCTTTTCCGCCCTCATCGTCTACGGGGGCAGCGTCATCTACGCGGCGTCGAACAACCCCTTCACCACGCCTCAGCCCCTGGCCTGGCTGTGCGCACTCGTGCCACTGCTGGTGGGGATGGGCATGGTCTTCACGCAGGTGAGAGAAAGTGTCCGCCGTTGGGGTAAACACCTCAACGATCTCACCTAGGCAACAGAAAAAGACAGGACAAGGAGGAACACACTTATGTCGATAAACAGCTTTTTCCAATCCGGGTCCTTTGCGGCCTTTATTGGCGTAGCTCTGGTACTGGCTTGTCTGGTCGGTCTTGGCCGAATAATCGGCGGCATGATCAACGGACGCCTCGCCCTTTGTTTCGGTGCAGTGGCGGCAGTCGTCATCGCCTATGGCGGCCACACGCTTTACGAAGCGTCGATGACTCCCTCGACGACTCCCTCGCCGGAAGCCCTGCTCTGCGTCATCGCACCGGTACTTTTGGCATTCGGCATGCTGATCGGCTGGCTTCCGAAATACATGGAAGCCCGCATGAACAGCCGCCGCGACAAATAACCAGGGCGCAAGACGCTACCAACCGAGAAAACAAAAAATGACTCTTACGTCCACACTTCACCCGGCGCTCCAGATCCTCATGGCTCTGGGCTTCAGTATCGGCATCGTTGCCGTTTTGTTTTCACCAATCGCGATCGGCAAGTTCATCGCCAAACGCACCAACGGTCGCGTGACCCTGGGCGTCTATGCGGTGCTCGCAGCCGTCGCCGTCTATGGTGGCCACGATCTGTTCAACCAGTTCGGCAACCACTTCGCCGGCGGCAGCTCCTACGTTTCAATGGCGATCTTCTTCGTGCCGGTGTACATCGCCATGGGCATGTGGATCGGCGGCGACAACAAGCGCGCTCGCCAGGAGGCAGAAAAGAGCCTGGAGAAATGGCGCGCGCAGCTTGCTGCCGATCGTGCTTCCGGCTCCGTTCCCCAGCAACTCGTCTGCGACTATCGCGAAATCTCGGCCTTGCTCACCAAGCTCGGTCGTCGCGCGGAAGCAGCCGAGGAATACCGGCAGGCGATGGTAATCATGGAGCTTTCCATGGGAACCCATCCCGGCATGACCGAGTTCTACAACGGCTATTTGGCCCTCCTCAGCGGCAAGCAAAACGCCGAAGAGCGAGCGCGGATCAAGTCGAAGTTGGAACTGCTTCCCAAACTGTAAGGACTTCAATTTGGATCATCACCCCAATCCGCTGATCTGGCTTGTGGCTCTGGTTGTTGGTTTCGCTTTGATGGTCGCGTCGAATCGCTTCGACAAAACCACCTTCGCCAAGAACCACAGCACAGTCACTCTCCTCGGTACCCTGGCCGCCTTCGCGGGCGCCGGTTACCTCGCAGTCATTTTCGCGCACGACCCCATGGCCTGGTTGCTTGTGCTGTTTGGCAGCGTTTGCTTCACCAAGCTCAAGGAAGCACGCGACAAGCGTCAACGCAATACCGCACTGCGAGCCGATTTCCGCAGCCAGGTAGAAACTGCCCTTGCCGCCAGGCAGGGTAGCGAAGCAATCGAGATCGACGTCACCAAGGCATCCGAAGAAATGCTCTGGACGCTGATCAACGACAGCAAGAAGAAAGGCCTCTCGGTCGAGACGGTCAAAAGTCACACGGCCAAAGAGGTCAAACTGCGTCTGTCGGGTGCTGTGAAAAACAGCGCTTCGTAACCGCAATCTCTGTTTTGTCCCGGGGAGGCAAGCGCCTTTTGCTTGCCTCCCCCATGGGGACAAAATGTGGTGCCTCCTTCCAAAAGAGGCCGTTTTCTCCATACCCGAGAATACCTCCAAATTTTGGGAAGCCAAAATGGGAACCACCACTTACATGATTTTCTGCCTGATATTGGGCGCCTCCGCCACTTTTCTGGCAACAGCCATCGCCGGCCTCGTCTGCGGCGGTCTTGGCACACTCGTGATGACCAATCGCTACGTTTGGCCTTACGAAGATGCCTTCAATCGTTTTGCCCTCGCCGGCAAAATCGGAGCACTTGCTCTAATAGCCGGTATAACAGCCGTGTCTCTGGAGTACATCGCAATGCCCGGCTCCTGGACTACCATGGTGACTATCGTCGCTCTCGGAGTTTCGTACATAGCAGGCGTAATGATCCTCCTCGGCGGCACTCTGCTGGCGGCGTTTATCATCTACCTTAAGTGCTTCCGCGCCGGTCAATAAAACAGACAAGGCTGCGGTAACCACAAAAAGACGACCACATTCCAATTACGAAACCAGAGACATGCCGCGTCAAACGCCGTCTGTTTTGCCACCATTTCTGGTGCCTGGTTTTTTCGAAAAATTATACTACTGTATATACTAGAACAAAAACGGACAAATTCAGTTGGTAGGCAATCGCAGCGACGCCGTAATCTTATTCCTTCCTAGCCTGAATTCCTTCAGCCGCTTCGATCAACGATTCCAGCTTGGGATGGCGCATGACATAGCCATAGTTCCCGATGGCCAGAGCGAAGACCGAGCTCAAGCGTTCGTGATGCACGATCAATTTGCCGTATTTATCAAGCACTTGCTCATGGGTCAAAGCATAGGGGATGTGATCTTTGCGGCCGGCGTACATTGAGAAATAGGGCCGTTTTTCGCGTTTTTCGCTGACACCGTTGACGATCATTTGTGACCACAGTTTGAAGCAGTCAAAATCAAACATATAGTTGAACATATTGAGTGTTAAGCCACCAGGTGGGCGGATATTCACTTCCAATGGAATGACCGCACCATCGTCTTTGACAAAAAATTCAAAGTGGAAAAAGCGACCACGTACATCGAAAGCCTTGACTGTAGCCAGTCCCGCCGCATTGAGCGCCGGTTCGATTTCACGCACGGTGTAATAATAAATATCACTATCGTCATTGACCGCTTCCATAACACCTTTGCTGTATCGCAATGATGAGGTGAAAAGCGGCACACCCTGGCTATCTACAAGACCATCAAAACTGACAATCTGACCATCAATGAATTCTTCGACGATATAATCTTGCGGCAACTTTTCCTGCATGTAGTACGGAATGTCGTCATCGCAATTGAGCTTATAAGTCTTAGCCGCTCCCACACCGATATCAGGCTTGGCGCAGATAGGATAACCAACGGCGTTAATAAAACCACGCAGCTCGTTTTCATCACGACAAACCCGCCCGCGAGCAGGATTTAGGCCAGCCTGCTTGAACACACCTTTCATTTCAGACTTGCGTTTGATCTTGTAGATGTCTTCCATATTGATACCGGGGATGTTGAAATCGGAGCGCAGTCGCGCTTCGGTCTCCAACCAGTACTCGTTATGTGAATCTATGTGGCCGATCTTGCCGTAACGATGTGTGAAATAGCCAAGAGCCCGTAAAAGTTCGTCATAGTTGTGCATATTGCCGACCCGATAATATTCGGTCAGGCCACTTCTCAGCTCATGACTCAGCTCTTCATAAGGGTCGTCGCCAAGTCCCAGGACAACCGCCCCGGAGGCCCGCAGCTGGGTGGCGAAGCTGACAAAATTGGGCGGAAAATTGGGCGAAAGAAAGACTGAATTCATTGCTATTTTTTCTACTAAGTAATTTTATGGAAGCGCTGACAAATGCAACCAGATAGTATAGCCGTTTAAGCCCCCGTGATACAATTCTCGGCCTAATCTGGGCAACTAAAGGCAATAATCAAGTGAATCGAGAATATCACAAATGGCATAGCCCCAACCTCAACCGCGATATGGAATTGATCGTGTGGGGTCACGCCGGGGCTCGCGTCATTGTATTTCCCACTTCCCAGGGACGTTTCTTCGATTGGGAAAACCGCAAGATGTACGAGCCCGTGCGCGAGCATCTGGAAAACGGCTGGGTTCAAATGTACTGCGTCGACGGCGTAGACCCTGAGAGCTGGTTCAACGGCGGCGTTTCGTCGGGTGATAAAGCGCATCGTCATTTGCAGTATCAGGATTACATCATTCAAGAAGTAATGCCTTTCACCAAGTCAAAAAACGACAACAACTTTGCCATCGCTACCGGCGCCAGTTTTGGTGCCTATCATTCGCTCAGCATCGCCCTGCGTTTCCCCGAACATTTCAACCGCGTGATTGGCATGAGCGGCGTATATGATGTACGCGAATGGACCGGCGGCTACATGGACGACTATGTGGCCCAGGGCAGCCCCTGCGAGTATATGGCCCGTGAGAGCAACCACGACCACCTGCAAAAAATCCGCAATGTCGAGCTCATCGTCGCTATCGGCAAGGACGATCCTCTCTTCGGCAACAACCAGTGGTTCAGTCAGATGCTCTGGGAAAAGGGCATCTGGCACGCCTTCCGCATCTGGGACGGCAACTGCCACGACTGGCCCTACTGGGAAAGGATGCTGCCGACTTACATTGGCGGCGATCCGGGCTAGATAGGTTTTAACGCTCTGATCGTTTTCGTCACCGTTGACTCACGGCGCCGTCACATGATCGTCACCGCAAATCTCTAATGTGGATCCGTAAGACCACATTGGAGCCGCCAGCTATGCCACATGGGGAGCCGATCTTTCATCACAGTTTCGTCACGCCTCCTGTGTCGAAAAGCGAATGCGAGATGTGTAGAGTCCGAAGTATTCTTCCGCACATCAAACAACGCAGGCTAAACAAATGACAGACACGCGCGCACACAGCCAATCGGAAAACGTAAAACCTACATACGGCGAACGATATCAGCTAAGAGACTTTATCGGCAATTTGAGAGAGTACGGCATTCACAACGATTATGTTGAAAATAAAAGCACGTCAGTCGATCCGGCACATCTCTCGCACTACATTTTCAAAGATCCGGTAGATTTTCTTACCGCTTTGAAAAGCATCAAACGCGTCGGTCCGCGAACCTCGCCAGGTGATACGGGCGGCCTTTCAGAACAGGACTATCTGCAATATTCCAGAACCACTAACGACGAACGCACAAAGGCCGCCGCGCAAATTGCCGTCACACATTTTACAGAGCTCAGGGAATTGTCCAACACCTCATTAGAGGGTTACTGGCCCGACTTTTCGATTTCGCAAAAGGACATCGACAAGGACATTCACCTTATTACTGGCAAAGCACAGCATGAGTTGCACAAAGAGCAATGGGCCCTTGGTATTGCCGCCGGCATGAGCGGTTTGGAGGCCCTGGGAATGGGCGTATTAGCCGCGGCCAGCATTGAAACGGTGGGTTTCGCCGCCGTAGCAGGCGTCGGAGCGCTAGCCGCAGGAGGCACCGGTGCTTACAAAATCAATGAAATTAGTCGCTTACCTTCATTCTACGAGCTGAAAGGCCGCAAGGATTTATCTATCGTGTCGAGCTGGGATGGAGTTGGTAAAAGAAAGGCACAGTAAAAACGGCACAGTCACGCTTTAGTCATAACAAAACCCTACTGTGCAAGCACAAATCTACATTGGAGCAGACAATCATGCCACAAGGTCTTGATCATCAGTCACTGGAAAATTTCAAAACTAATTTTGCCTTGCAAGATCCTCTGAAGCAGGATCTGTCAGCTCAAGTATTTGCCAATCCAGAGGACTTTCTTACCACTCTCAGGGCCGCCATTCCAAAGATTTCGCCTAATCATGCCGACGTAGTCTCCGAGGCCAATCTATTCGACTACATGTACCACGGCGCCGATCCGAAATTGAGAGCGGTAGCTGCTGTGGCTTACAATCATTTCAAGGACCTGGACAATTTCGGACTTGTGGAAAAACGAGATAATCCAATCTGTACCGACCAAAAAATTAGCACCGCAGAATTGACAATCGATCTGGAAATGCTACAGGAGAATCTAGGCAAAGCCGGCAGCGACTATCTGGCACTGCACACCTGGGATGATTGGGGCCTGCGGTCATTCTCACAGCCGACGGATGGACCCGACGATAAATTATTGAGAGAACTTGTGCACACTGCTCAGAGCAATAAAACAACGATGGCCGGCTGGCCAGAGGTGAACGGAATTCCGCTCAAGTAGCCAATTAACAAGTGAAAAACGCAGGAAGACGTAAAAACAGTTGCCAGTTGGTTAAGGCCAGGTAATTAACTTCTCCTTAGTGCAACGCCCGTAATGATAGGGGTGTAAGAAGGATGAAGGAGCTAACAATGTTTAGAAGATTACTTGGCAAATTGCTCGTCAATGCCATTGTAAAACTTATCTGCGCCGTCCTGAAACCAGTGCCGGTGCTGGGTACGGCAGCGCAAATAATTGCGTTTGCCATGTAGCAAACGGATTGCATTTACTACAAGACAAAAATGTCGTGATAGCGGTGCTTATTTAACTTTTGATTTACCGAACAATTCGTCTTCAACTGAGCGAGAAAGTTTGCTTTCTTCCCGGCGGTCACTGGCGGCAAGAGAGCGCTTACCCAGCTTGTCATAGCATTCGGCTCGGGCCTGGTAGAGGCGGCACAAAGTAGCAGTGTAGGCAGCAGCTTTGTTGCTCCCTATATTGGCAGAACCATGTTTAATGGCATCCGAAAAATCGCGTGCAGCAGAGTCGTAGCGGCCCAAGCGTTTAAGAAGCATTCCCCGACCGGCAATTTCGGTCTCATAAAGCGCCTTGTTTGGTCCTTCAAAAAGCTCATTGTATGTCTTGAGCGCATCGTCAAGACGATTCCTATTGACATAAATTTCGGCCACAGTCAGTAGACAACGCTTACGAACAGTCGGATTGAGCCGGGCTGTGGTGCGCATGTCGACAATGGCGTCATCAAAATTTTTCACGTTGACATTGCAAGCCGATCTAATCTCAAAACCGTAAGCGAGAGTTTTGTTTTCAGGCATGCCTTTGAGAGCCGCTAGTGCCTGCGCCGAATGCTCTTCATTATCGAGAGCTTTGGCGATTGCAATGCGATTGGTCCAGGAAAGATCATGCAGAGGTAAGCTTTTTTCGAAAAGCCCTACACCGTCAGCGTCTTCTTCTGCACAACGGAGTTGACACAGCCCTTCCCAGAGATGACGAACGTAGTCGGTTTCTCTGGAACGTGGAACCGAATTGAGCAACGACAAGGCTTCTTTGCATTGATGGTACGCAAGTAGGCAGCGCAACTTGATCACGGGAATTTTGCCAATGGCCGGGCCCTGTGGCTCGGGATCGTTTTTCAAGTCTTGAGCCAGTTCACCAGAGATTTGCTGGGCTGCAAGTGGTCCGGCGTAAATGACCATCAGAACCGCAACTGACAAACAAAGATGTCTAAAATCGAACATAAAACGCACAGTGATACCGCAGGATTCCCTGTTGTCACTTTACCACGAGTGGAGCCATCAAGATGAGGGCGGTAAATGGCTAAAGCCTTGGCGCATAATTGTTTTGAGATTTACACTATGTTATTTAGTATCTACTGAAACAAAAAAAGAGAACGCCGCCTGAAAAAAAAGAAACGGGAGGAGTTTTTAAACCCCTCCTCCCGTCTCAGTCTTCAATGCTCTGTCGATTTTCAATTCGTGATGAAATTTGTTGTTGTTACTTGGGATTGGCCAGATCCGTGACTACCGCCTCAATGCCCACCATCACCTGCGTCATCGCCGCCATGTTGAGCGTGTCGATGGTATCGGTCATGAGGTGCACGTGAGGATTGCGGAAGTTCGAGGTGTCGGTCACCATAAAAGCCGGATAGCCGTGCTGCCAGAACGCCCAGTGGTCGGACCTCGCGATGTCGCGAAATCTCTCCGGGGCGGCCACAGCTTCGCTGGGTACGCGTGCAGTCTTGCGGAACGTCGCAAGACATTGGCGCACAAAATCGGCCGACATAGTGTTGGCGACGAAGCCAATGAAATTACCTCTGGTCGGATAGAAGAGATTGAAGGGGAAGGGATACTTTTGGCTGCCCTCCGCCTCATCAAAATAGCCGAGCATCTCCAGCGAAATCATGCCGATGACGTTCACGCCTTTCTCTTTCAATCCGCGTGCATGAGCATAACTGCCCATGTTTTCCCACTTGCCGCCGTTGTGCTCTTCGTTGGCATAGGCCACCAAACAGATTGTGCGATCTGGTTTGGTGTCCTTAAGTCTGCGAGCAAGCTCCAACATGCCGGCAACGCCAGAAGCGTTGTCGTCGGCTCCGGGAGTGGTCGGAACGGTGTCGTAGTGAGCACCGACAACCACCCACTCGGAGGCGCGATTGCGACCGGGGATGATCACCTCGACATTGTGCATGGGAATACCCTGGAATTCGAAGCGCTCAAGACGAGGCGTGAATCCCAGTTTTTCAAATGCCGAGACGATATAAGCAGCGGAAGTGCTCAGAGTTTCACCAAGGTTGTGATGGCGAATGCCGATCGTTTCCGATAGTGACCTGATATGCGCTTCCAGTCCCGCTTGCAGCGAATTTTCGTCGCTGGTGAAGGAGCCGGGCCGGCCCTTGAAGCTCTTGCCCGGCATACTCACGTAGCGCCAGAAGACGGGGTAAAGGAGCGCTTTCAGCACTCCTCTTGTTAGTTTGTTCATAAAAGCCCTCCCTATCGGCGATTACTTCTTCTTTTTGCCGAGCTTGCCAAACAAGAGCGGCTCGCCGAAGAAGATTTTTTCCACCGCACGGGTGAACTTGAGACCAGTCAGCTTGCCATCCAGGAGCTCCTTGCAGGAGTCATACTGGTTGAACAGCTTAAACTGTGCCGTATCGCTGATCAAGCCCGCCTTGTTGAGACGGTCGACGGTGGCGATAAAGCCGGTGATGATCGCCACCCATTTCTGGTTGCGATTGAGGTTGAACTTGAGCGCATGGTAGCCGCGAATCGGGGGCGGATTGATGATGATCCGGCCCTGCGACTCGTCCGGGTGCACGCCGTAGAACGGACCGCAGGTGTCATCACCCTTGCCGCAGGACAGCTGCCACCAGAGTTTGAACCAGCGAGCGCTTTTGATGGCGTCTTCACCGACGTCAAAGGCGACAACCGTCGACTGCTTCTGGCCGTAGTGGCGCGTGACCGGGGTGACCGGGCAAACACCATCGGAGCCGAGAGCGCCGTCGAAGAGCCACTCGTTGTGGTAAGGGACGAGGTCGATGATGCCGGGCACAGCACAGGAAGCACTGATAGCCAGGCCGACCGACTCGGCTTGGGTGTCAAGGATTTCCTTGCCGCCGACGTCCATGTACTTGGTCACGCCTTTGCCGTCGAAAATGATCTGACCATGATCACAGCAGGCCATGAGGTAGAGACGCTCCGGCCACTGATCGCTCGACAGCATGTCGAAGTGAGCCTTCATGTCGTACCACGTGTAAACACCCTCACGGGTGCGAGCCTTCTCATGGTGCTGCTTGTTCAGAAGAGCCCAGAGGCGCTTGAACAATCCGGTCTTGGGACGAACCATCGACATGAAGTCGACGGTCAAAACTTCGTGAACCATGGGGCGGATAGCCATGCCACTTGCGTAAAGATAAGCTGGAATTGAGCCACCGCTGACACCGCCAATGGTGGCGACGTCGAGATCGGTTTCCTTGAGTGCAAGAATGGCTCCGACTCCGGCGAGAATTGCCTTCGAGCCGCCGCTACCGAAAACCAGGTTGATGGTTTTCTTTTGCGTGCGGTCGGAAGACTCTGAGAGATTGTTATTGGACATTGTAGTTCTCCGTCAGTCCTTGGCACGCGCTCAAACCTGCTCCGAGTAAACTGAGACTCGCGAGCGATAAGGGTCCGTAATGCGCGCACTGCTTAACGCCAGGGGTGTTAGCAGATAGGTGATTTAAAAAGAAGTGTTCAGTCCAGACGATGAATAAATCGTCTTGAGGAACATAGATAAAAGTTCAGAGAGAGCTTGTTGGTTTTCTTTGGGGTAAAGCTCATGAGAGAAAAAAGGGAAATAGGCCTAGAGAACTATCATAGAACTCATACGAGAAGCATTATTTAGAGCCTTACAAAAATCGAACGGAACAGCATCTGTTGACATCCCGTGGTTGAAGGCCATTCTAAGATCCGGTAGGCGTGCGGCTTTAACCGAGTTGACAAGAGAATTCATTTTTGCCACTTAGGAGATGGCGCAAGCTGTGCACAGCTTTTAGCCAGCAAGATTGCAACTTTGGAAGTAGCACACCTAGCGAAAGCCTCGCCCCGCGCCACTTGTCAACCCTGGAGGCTGAGCGCCATGAGTTCTTCGTCCCGATAGTGTTCGCCTATCTTGAGCGCGCGCTTATCCAGGCCGTAACTTTCAAAACCGAGTGAAAGGTAAAGTCGCCGCGCCGGATGATTGCCGCTCGAGACAGTGAGAAGAACAATTTCCAGATGCTCAAGCGCGCCACACTGTTCCAGGGCTCTAACCATCAGAGCCCGAGCCACTCCACGCCCCCTGGCCTGAGGTACCACATAGACGCCCCAGATCACCCCACGGTGGCGATTTTTCGCACCATGATTGCGCACAAAACCAAGAATACCGACAAGCTCTGCATTTTCGTGCAAAAACGCTCCCAGGACAAAGCCGCCGTCTTGCGGACTGAGGCGCACAATGGCCTCATCCCTGGTCAATGCTTTGCTCTCTTCGTACGAAGCGCCAAAGGACCCGGGGCATTCCTGCAAGGCCTGAAGCCTTACCGACCAGAACCGATCGAAATCTTCCGGGCCAAGTAGGCGAATTACACCATCTACAACGTCCGCTGATTCTGGTATCAACTGTCGCCTCCAATATTGCCGATGATATTATCAATCCCACCCAGCACCTCAGACAGCGAAGACTCCTCAACCTTTTCCCCATCGGGCAAAATATCGTTTTCCTTTCGCTCTCTAACTTCGGCGCACATTGCTTGAGGTGCTTTTTTCCAGCGTTCTTTGCGCTTTTCGGAAAAGCCATAAAAAGCCCATGGGGCTCTCTTCGCAAGTATCGCCAGCAATTTTTCATTCTCCTTCAATGGGCCCACGGCGGCGATCTCACCCATGTCGCTAAAGTGCATGATCAGAGAAAATTCTGAGTCAACTGCCACAAACCAGACTTTACGCGGGACTTCTTGTCTGTAAGCCCATACAAGCTCCTTCAGTGGTTTGATGACTGCTCCCCATGGAGTTGTGTATACGACCCAGTTATCCGTCACAGTCAAATAGCGCACAGTGACACTAGAGGACAAATCGCCCATTTCGGCAGCAATAGTTTTTGCAACTTCTAGAGGCTCACCGTAGCGGGCGAGGGCACGGCTGATGGGATGCGCAGAAAAGTCCCTGCGCCGGTCTAGATATAATTTGAGATTGCGCAGGGCCACTATAAAAACGGCCAGCGCCGCAGTAAAAAAGACACTGCTGCTGCCGAAATCGAATTTTTCAGCATCAAGCGTAGCCGGCATTAAATCATCACTCAGATTGACGTGAAAAAGCTCGCGCCCTCTCTGCAGTGCATAGAGCCTGTCTACCTCACGCAGCGGTCCGAGAAATCCGTCCAGATTTGTGTGGTTGTTCACCAGTTTTTTAGAGCGAACAAGCAAGACTTTGTCGCCAAGTTTCAAAAACTGAAAGACAGCTTTAATCTCTTTGTCGTCATCACCATTTTTGGATGACGAACCACGACGCCAGTCGATAATTACGGGCGCGGTGAGCTCTGCGCGTTCGATGCCGATATAGTTGCGAAATTGATTCTGTGGCTCGGCCATAGCCTGCAGCTCCAGGGCAGTCATCGCTTTAGGCCCCAGCGCTTCATTTACCGCCGTTCTGAATAGCAGTAAAAGGACAAATGTGCTGACAAGAATGATGCCTACGTTGAATTGAAGCAGGCGCCTATTACCCTTGCCGATAATGTCCCCTATTGCGTTGTCCCACATACCTGCCTCCAGATGAGTGACGCATCCACATGGTCCTACCCACGGCGCCACCAGATAGTGTGCACCGAAGTCAGATAAATTTTCACACTTGACCACTAATTCCTTGTGATAAATTCGTCAAAAGTGGTAGACAGTAATTGAGAATGAATGTCACAATGAAATTGCGTCATTTATTGCCGTCGTACCCATATACCACCCCGGGCATGTCCCAATTACCAGCACCCCGCCGGCGAGGCCTTAGACCATGAAAGAAAATCATACTGAGAATCTTATTGAGAATGACATGCATCGATCGGGCAGCCAGCTCCTGGGCTTTCTGGCACCGGGCGGTGGCGGTCTGGTTCTAAGCTCATTGCCGGGTCAGGCCGGAGCCAGGCCCGGCAATGCACCACCAGTGATGGCTATACCAATCTCCGCGCTGTTCGTAAAACATGAGTCAAAGCGTAAACAGGCCGTCAACAAGACAGCCTGAGTACCTTTTGCCTTGCCAAAGCTCGTGAGCAGTCGATTGCAGAATGGTAGTGATTAATTAGCAAATCGCCGGCTCAGGCGTCGAGTTCGGTTCTGGTTGTCTCGACAAATTGACTGAACATCCACATACAGAGGTCATCGAGACTCTCGGGCTTGAAGCTGTTGTTCATCAGCTTCCATCTCACACCAGCCTCAGTAATTTTGACGCCGATAGTGGCTACAGGAGTGTAACCGGTCTCCATCAGGCTCATAGCCATGACCTGAGCCACGGGAACGATATAAAACTCTATGCAGTCACCACGACCGCGCAAAACCAGACTGTGCTTACGGTTACTCAGGCGGGCACGGAAGAAGGTGGCTGTTTCTTCCGCTTCTCTTTTGCTGTTGACGCGCACCACTTCAGTCACTTCACCAAGAATTGAGGAGGAAATCTGCAACGGCGTGCCATGGGCTACCTTATTGTATTCATGGGCAAACCAGCGCAGGTCCTGGAACATCTTGTCCACCAGGTAAGAAATAGCCGAACGATACATCGTAGTCTTGAGCTCGTCTTCCAGCAGGTTATCGCGCCGGGCATGGATAAAGCGCTCAGATTCTTCCTTGAGATTATCCATCCAACTCAATACCCGTTCGGAGCGCTCAACACCGAAACCGCTGAGAAACCGCTCGGAGAGTTCCACGTGGGAGCGCATCTCACCCCTGGCCTTAGCGTCCATGACGGAGGTTGTGCCGTGACCAAACATGGTGCGGTCCACGTTTTTTGGCAGTCCGTTCTGGGACGCTGGATGCGTCTGGACAAATTTGCGACTCTCTTCCGTGCTCAAATGGCCTTTATTTGCGCCGCGTCTATCACTTTTAACCATTGCCCCAGACCCTCATTCAAATCCGCCAACTCTTTCATTGTGCGCTTTTCCAGCCCCGCCGTCATCGACCAAAGCGTATTAGCGAAAGCGTGTATAGCCAAACCGGGGTAGACGTATAGGAAAGTCGCAAATGGCCCTTGCGACTATGTAGATATGCGAAAATGAGGCGATGCAAAACGAAGAAAGCACACAGGCGACTCTGACCTTCCATGTCGTCACCCTCTTTCC
>Ga0105248_10002414_pt1 | contig 20740 bp, 18 predicted proteins | sample KBSS34metaG_FD_81524 | JGI IMG/M metagenome (GOLD analysis project Ga0105248, IMG submission 81524) | Switchgrass rhizosphere microbial communities from Kellogg Biological Station, Michigan, USA - KBS S3-4 metaG | ecosystem: Host-associated > Plants > Roots > Rhizosphere > Soil | place...
CCAAGTTACGCTGGAACGCCAAGCTTCCTGTGCAGCAAAGCGAAGACCTGGGTGGAGAAGACCATTTGCGGGAGCGACCGCTTGTCCGGTCTAGACCTGGAATTGGCGACCGTATATGCGCGCTTGTTGCGGGTGACCTCTGGTGACACCGAGAAGAATCTGACGTCGGGTCAACGCAAGTGGTGGTCGGCACGCGGCGAATGCAGCAAACAGCAGGATCCTATCGCTTGTCTGGAGGACAGATACACCGCACGCATTGCAGCTCTCAAGGAACATCCAGATTACACCGAAGCGCGACCCGGCCCGGTGGAGCTTGCGCCAGAAAACATTTCGTCGGCCGGTCAGGGGTGGGCAAAATCCCTGTCCCGGTACCTGAAAGCCATTCGCGCTTGCATGCGCAAGGCCCCCGGCGATGTGAAAGTCGTAACTGCCGGCTGGGACGACGACGAGCACGATCAGGCAGCCGGTGTGCGTATGCGCGGACCCGCGAACGAGAACTGGGTGTGCGTAGCCAAGCGCAACGGTACAGAAGTCATCAGCTTGCGCGAAGCCAACAATCTGGAGACCCTTCCGGAGGAAGGTCCGCTGTTCTATCCGGATCCTTCCACGCCTCCGAAGGGAGCATGCGGGAAACCGGTGCAAATCCTCGACGAGAACGATGCGCCGACCGGTTGGTTAGGGCCGGCCTGCAATCCCAAACCAGCGCAAAACGTGAAGCCGCAGAGCCTGAATCCCCAAGGCGATCCCGAGAGCGCAGTGCGCTGATTCGTGAGAATGGACTACACCACCTTACATCGCTCGCTCACTGGGCCACAACCGCCAGCGGAGCTGAGCCCGGTTTTGAAGGCGCTTTGGCACCTCGGGCGTAAGGAATGGGACCTTGCGCACGCAATCGCACAGGACGGGCGTGACGCCGATAGCCATTGGGTCCACGCCCACTTGCACAGGGTCGAGGGCGATCTGTCGAACGCAGCGTACTGGTACGCCATAGCAGGCCGCAGCGTTGGTTCTGGCGACCTCGAAGTCGAGTGGGAGAGCATCGTACGGACACTACTGAACGAAAGCCTCTAAATCTTGCAGCTTGAGGCAATCTGAAGGTCTCCGTCGAAAGCTAGCCTACGCCCTCCACAGGGACGAACGGCCTGACCGCCTTCCCCTGGCACTGGCCGTGCTAGTAATCCGAACCCGATGGCCGTTTCGTTGCGCCGCCCCGATGACTGGCTCACATGCGGCGAGCGCCGATCGGCCGCAATTCAGAAAAACTCGGATGCAAAGGAACGTCATGTCGCTGACTGCACCCTGGAAGGCGCCGGCTTGCGCCATGCTTATCGCCGCCTTGGCCGGTTGCTCTGGTTTGAGCCCTCGATCCACTCCCACTAGCCAGAAAGCCGCTCTGCTACCGGACTATCACAAAGCGCTAGTCGCCAGTCCAGACAACGTGCTTGGATTCTTCCAATCTTGGCTATCCGCAGTCAAGCCAACGCAACAATCCGCGGACGGTATCAGCTATGCCGTGAAGGGTTCGGAAGCGGACGTTGCCGCCGCATCCGATCGCTTGTTGGCAGGCTACGAAGCCTTCTGCTCCCGGAACAACGGGAAGATCGGAAAGCCCGATGGAACGCCCGGCCAACGTTGCGTGAATGCTTCGGGTCAAGTGCTTGCTCACCTTGGGGTTAACGTGACCCACGGGAGCGGCGGACACATGGCCGGTCTTGAATTCTCGGTGGAAACCGGCGAGAGCGTCCAGCGTGTGCTGAACTTGCAACGAGCACGCTATGCGCAGGTAGCGGAAGTCCTGTCGGGGAACGGCCCGTCCGGCGGTCTTGTCTTGACCAGCGGCGAATCCTTCGATGTCGCAAGATTCGGACGCCTGTCCGGCCCCGACTACTACGCTCTAAATACTCCTACACAGGGTTTGGTCCCCCTTACCGACATACTCAGCGCCAGATGGGGTCCGGACGGACTGCGTCTGATGCTGCGCGATGGTAGTGTCGTAACAGAGCCTGGCCCCAGCCTCACCCCTGCGAAGACCTTGGTGCGCGTGGTCCCGGGCCGCGATCAGAGCGTGGAGATCGTCGCTCCGACCTTCGACGTACCGTTTCGATTCGTAGCAGTGAATGCGAAAGCGAAGCACCTTCGACAAATACGCCTCCGGGATACAGCGCAGATTCTCGAAATCACCGTGTCCCCCAAACCGTCGCGGTACGCAGCCGGTTCGCTCGATACTCGCTTCGATAAGAAAGATCAGGATGCGTTCGACAGGGCTGTAACGGCTGATGCCAAAAAAGCAGCCTTGAAGCTCAACCGCACTTCCGATCGTTTGGATCTCGCAAACACGAAACTGCGTGACGAGATCGCCAAAATGGGCCGAACGGGACCATGCTCCATCGCCCAGTCGGAGTCCGGACTGAAAACGGGCGATGTCTCGGTCACCGAATACTACGTATGTGCCGAGTACCGGCGGGAGTCCGACACGCTCCTGCAGAACGGCGGTGAGGTGACTCCGGACAAGACCCCATTGGTTTTCCTGGGGCGAGCCGCGCGTGCGCCCTGGTACAACTTTGACGGTGTCTTACGCTAGCCGAAAGGCAGGAGAAAGAACTTCTAACTATAGTTGCTCGTCCGCAGACCTAAGTGACGTAATTTGCAACAAATCAATGCGCTAGTCGTCATATCGCGACAGATTTCGAGCATCTGCGGGACCGCCTTCCAGTTCGAGGTAATTTTGCGCGGGGGCGGCTTGGTTGGAAAACCCCGTGACGCGTGGCGCTCAGGGCGCCAACACCTTAGTCGGACCTTGCCATCGGCATAAGCGGCGCGGTTTGTGCTTGCGAATTCGGAGCCGTTGTCACAGGCGCACAGATTAACGATTCACATCACAGATTAACGATTCCCGGCGCGCCGACAGTTCGATATGAAAACTGTAGGAGACTTCGCGGATCATGATGCAACCTCAGCGTATGAATGATGTTCTGCACGGCATGTTCCGCGCCGGGCTGCCATGGATCCTGGTTCTTCTACTCGTGATCGGAAACCTCATCTTGTCCCAAACCAGCGCACTGCTGCGCTGACCGTAGTGCCTCAGCGCTTTATGCGCTGACCCTCCCTGCTACCCTCCGGCGCGCTATAGCGCTGACCCTACTGCGTAGCCCGTATGTATGGGCGCGTCGACACGCTTGCGGTGCACTGCATCTGACGGTCCGTCGCAAGCCGACTATCATAGAGTCCAATTTCTGGACCTTGACAGCAGTCTGCAATTCCCAATAACGGATTCGGTCATTCGCGCGTTCGCATTTGAGGCACTTCGACGGGATGGAAACTTCGTCCGCACCGGAAGCTAATCCCCAGATCGCCCCGCGCGAACTTGCTGCGCAATTCGAACTGCGCGATCTGCCTCCCGCGTTTTACGCCGATCCGTTTCCCTATTACCGCGCGCTCCGCATCCACGCGCCGGTCAAGCGCCAACTCGACAGCTCGTACTTGCTGACGCGATACGCAGACATACTCGCCGTATACAAGGACCCGCTCACTTTCAGCTCAGACAAGAAGGCCGAGTTTGGACCCAAGTACGGAGATTCACCGCTGTACGAGCACCACACTAGCAGTCTCGTATTCAACGATCCGCCATTGCACACGCGCGTGCGTAGTCTGATTCTCGGTGCGCTCACGCCCCGGGCGATCGAGGGTATGGAGCCTGCACTCATCGCTCTGGTCGACGATCTGCTCGACCGCCTCGAAGAGAAGGAAACTGTCGACCTGGTAGGGGAATTCGCCGCAGCCATTCCGGTCGAGATCATTGGCAATCTGCTCGCCATTCCGCGCGCCGAGCGAGGTGCATTGCGCGACTGGTCGCTCGCGATTCTAGGCGCGCTTGAACCCTCTCTGCCGTTGGAGGCGCACGAGCGCGGCAATCGAGCTGTGCGCGAATTCCTCGCCCTCCTGGATTCTCTCGTCGCGCAGCGCCGTGCGCAGCCAGGCGACTTGGAGCGTGATGTTCTGACACGCCTGATCCAGGGTAAAGCGATGGGCGAACCCCTGAGCCGGACCGAACTCCTCCACAACTGCATCTTCCTGCTCAACGCCGGGCATGAGACGACTACAAACCTGATCGCCAATGCATTACACGCACTGACACAATGGCCGGGGGAAAGAGCACGCCTCCTCGCACATCCGGAATTGATCAATACCGCCATCGAAGAATTTCTACGCTTCGAAAGTTCCAACCAATTGGGTAACCGCATCGTTGCGCGCGACACCACCATCGGTGGCATCGAGATGCCCACAGGGACACAGATCACCTTGTGCATCGGCGCTGCGAACCGCGATCCCGCGCAATTTCCCGAACCCGACCGACTCGATATCGGACGCTCGCCGAATCGTCACCTGGCCTTCGGCTCGGGCCCCCACCAATGCGCGGGGATGCATCTTGCGCGGCTTGAAGGGCGCGTCGCCGTGTCACGCTTGCTGGCAAGGTTTCCCGCGTTTGCACTCGCTGGCGAGCCGTTGCGCGGAGGCCGTGCACGCTTCCGTGGGTTCCTGAGTTTGCCGTGCCACATGCACGGGTAACGTACGCAAGCCTCTTCTGCGAGCCGGTCGCCAACGTCGGCCTTGCACACTAAAGAGCGCAGCCGGGACGACGATAAATAAAGGATCTTGGGCTCCCAGTGGCTACATTGGCGGTGAGGTGAGCATGAAGCAACTGATATCAATCGGACTAGGGTGGGTTTTGCTACTAGCGTTCGGCGCAATGGCCGAAACTCCCGCGGCCATCACGAACCCCAGCGCCCCCCTCGTCAAGCAGCTGGAGGCGTGCTACAAGAGGTCCATCGGCGTGGCGCGAACAGGTGATCTCGACGCGTATTGGCGTACCCGGACAGCCGCCTCGAAGAGCCGCCCTCCCGCTCTCGACAGCACACGCCTGCGCCTGTTGGCAGATTTGCTGCCACCGCTGGAGAGCCTGCAATTCGTGCGTCTGGACACGGCGGGCAAGACAGCCCGGGCCCTATATCGGTGGCGCAAAGAAGATACTGCTCAGTTCACGGTGGTCGTTTACCGCATGGAGGACGGCGACTGGAAAGTGGACGATTTCACCGTCAAACGCGGACTTAGCACACCCGACAGCGGGCTGCTACCGCAGGCGCGCGCCCGTACTGGCGGGAATTCTATAAACGGTGCTTCGTCCAAATCCCCCACGGACATGGCGCGCGTGCAGGAACTGATGCGACAGCAGGATGCTGGAAACGCAGCCACTACACCCCAGGTCGCACTCGGGGCGGCAAAACTGTAGCAACCGTTCCATGCCTGCCCGCAGCAGAAAAGTATGGACTACCCGTCGGGCGTCACCTTCGACAAGGGTCTTGGACTCTTGACGCGTGCCGTCCGCCCATCTGCCGCAGGGCGTACACCGAAGTCGCCCAGTTTGACGAATCGATAGCCTTGCTCGACGAGCGACGGCAAGATCTCCGCCAAGGCCTCCGCCGTATCGGAGTTTGGCCGGTTCATATGGGCAATCAGGATGTCTCCCCGCTTAATTCGTCGCATCCGGACAACGATGGCCGCTTTGTCCAAGGTTGCTCCATCGTCGACATTGAGCGAGAAACCCGCCACCTTGAAGCCCATATCCGAGATCGCCGCGAGCGCCTCGGGATCGTACTCGGCTGTGGCGGCCCTATACCAATGGGGCTTTACCCCCGTGGCCTTTTCCACCGCTGCAGCACCGCCCGCGACCTCAGTCTGGAGATGCGCAATATCTGGGTGACCGAGAATCCCATAGACACGCCGGTCCGCCCCGATAACTGCCGGCACATGCCTCGCGCCGTGGTCCTCGACCTCGAACAAATCGGAATGCGTTTTGATGAGCGTCACGCCGGAAGGGTTGTGCTCCAACCAACGCCCGGTCGCAAAGATCGTGGCAGGGATGCGACGATCTATCAGCATTTGGAGGAGGTCACGATCGAAGCCGCCACCGCACGCATCCAGCGTCAGCGCGACCATCTTGTCCGTCCCCGCCGACGGGAGATCGAGCACCTGGTGCACCTCCACGGGCCCCTCCCCCGCACCCACTTCCAGGGCAAGGCATTGCAACAGTAATGCAGCCAAACGTCTCATGATCTCGTCTAACGCACGAAATGGGCTAGGGTTGAGCGCCGTCCTTAGCTTTTGTCCCCTCCATTTCGATCGAGAGCTGCCTTTTCACGGAGCCTCGCCTTTTCATAGAGCTATACTGGGCGTACCATTGCGGCACCCTGGCATTACACCGGTTGGCGCTTCAAGCCGCGCTCGGCGTTTGCACCCACTCATTGGGCGCCGCCAAGCTGCGGCGCAGCATCGAGCATCAGCGCGATAACAAAAACCGTGGAAGCCCACTAAGAAGGAGGCGCGTTGAAGCCGACGGATATCTCTGCACCGGATTACTTTCACAAAGTTGTCGATTGCCAGTGGGCATGCCCAGCCCATACCCCCGTTCCCGAATACATCCGATTGATCGCGCAGGGCCGTTACGGCGATGCCTATATGGTCAACTGGCGTTCGAACGTGTTCCCTGGCATTCTCGGGCGGACCTGTGATCGCCCCTGCGAACCAGCCTGTCGGCGCGGTCGCGTCGAGGACGACGACGGCCCCAAACCGGAGCCGGTCGCGATCTGCCGACTCAAACGTGTAGCGGCCGACTTCAAAGATGACATCACCGGGCGCCTGCCCAAACCCGCGAAACGGAAAAACGGAAAACGCATCGCACTGGTGGGCGCGGGACCGGCCTCCCTCACAGTGGCACGCGATCTCACGCCATTAGGCTACGAGGTTGTCATGTACGATAGCGACCGGCGTGCTGGCGGCATGATCCGCACCCAAATTCCCCGCTTCCGCCTACCTGAGTCCGTCATCGATGAAGAGGTCGGTTACGTTCTCGATCTCGGCGTCGAATTGCGCGCCGGCCATCGCGTAGACAGTCTGAAGGCGCTACTTTTCGAGGGCTACGACGCGGTCTTTGTCGGCACCGGAGCACCGCGCGGCCGCGACCTCGATATCCCTGGACGCAAGGCCGCGGCTGCAAATATCCATATCGGCATCGACTGGCTTTCCAGCGTGTCCTTCGGCCACATCGACCGCATCGGCAAACGCGTAATCGTCCTGGGAGGCGGCAATACTGCCATGGACTGCTGCCGTTCCTCGCGCCGACTGGGCGGCGAAGATGTGAGGGTGGTGGTGCGCTCGGGCTTCGACGAGATGAGGGCTTCGCCGTGGGAAAAGGAAGATGCCATGCACGAAGGCATCCCCATCCACAATTATCTCGTCCCCAAGGAGTTCACTCATGACAACGGTCGCCTCAGCGGCGTGGTATTCGAGCGAGTAGCCGCACAGGTCGACGTGAAGGGCCGCCGCCAGCTTCTGCCTACCGGCGAGCCCGACCTGCATATGCCTTGCGACGACGTGCTCGTCGCCATCGGTCAAGAGAACGCCTTCCCCTGGATCGAGCGCGACATCGGCATAGACTTCGACAAGTCCGGTATGCCAGTGGTCGACAAGGTCACGATGCAGTCGACTCTGTCCAAAGTGTTCTTCGGCGGCGATGCCGCATTCGGTCCGAAGAACATCATCTGGGCAGTGGCCCACGGACACGACGCCGCCATTTCCATCGACAAGCTGTGTAGTGGCGAAGACGTACGTAATCGTCCACCTCCCATGGTGACGCTGCTGTCGCAGAAAATGGGCATACACGAATGGAGCTACGACAACGACGTTTCCAACGATCACCGCTTCAAGGTCCCGATCAAGGAAAACAAGATCTCGCTCAAAGATATCAAAGTAGAGGTGGAGCTGGGGTTTGATCCCAAGCTTGCATTTGCAGAGGCCCAGCGCTGCCTCAACTGCGATGTGCAAACGGTGTTCACGACCAAGCTGTGCATCGAATGCGATGCCTGCGTGGACATCTGCCCGATGGACTGCATCAACTTCACCGATAACGGCGAAGAGCAGGATCTGAGAGGCCGCCTGCGCGCACCCGCGAAAAATCCAGCACAAGATCTCTACGTCTCCAGTACGCTCAAGACTGCACGCGTGATGGTGAAGGACGAGGACATGTGTCTGCATTGCGGACTGTGCGCCGAGCGCTGCCCCACTGGGGCCTGGGACATGCAGAAGTTCTACCTGGACATGACATACGCGGGGCCGGCATGCCGCAAGAAGCACGAAGACCTAACGATTTCGTAATCAAATTCGCCAACGTAAACGGCTCGGGTTCGGCGTCCGCGAACGCATTGTTCGCCAAGTCCATCCTGCGGATGGGCGTGCCGGTCAGTCCGCGCAACATCTTCCCCTCGAACATTCAAGGTCTGCCGACCTGGTATGAGGTGCGGGTAAGCGAATCGGGCTATCTCGGGCGCCGCGGGGGGGTGGATCTCATGGTCGCCATGAATCCGCAGACCTGGGACAAGGACATCGCCGAGATCGAGCCCGGTGGTTACTTATTCTACGATTCGACCCGGCCGCTGCCGAAGTCCAAGTTCCGGGACGATATCCACGTCCTGGGTATGCCGCTTACCGAGATCTGCAACGGCGAGTACACCGACGCACGCGAACGGCAGCTGTTCAAGAACATCGTCTACGTCGGAGCGCTCTCGGCGCTGTTGGACGTTGACATCAAGGAAGTCGAGAAACTGATTGCAGAGCAGTACAAGGGAAAGGAGAAACTGCTCGAGCCGAACATAAAAGCCTTGAACATGGGCCGCGACTACGCCGCCAATTATTTGCCTTCGATTGGGCTCAAGGTCAAACGCGCCAATGCAGTCGGCGAGCGCATCTTCCTGGAAGGCAACAGCGCCGCGGCGCTCGGTGCCGTGTATGGCGGGGCGACTGTCGCGGCGTGGTATCCCATCACACCGTCCTCTTCACTGGCCGAAGCTTTCGCCCGCCACTGTCGGAAGTACCGGACCGATCCGGACAGCGGCAAGAGCCGCTACGCCATCGTGCAGGCAGAAGACGAGCTGGCTTCCATCGGCATGGTCATTGGAGCAGCGTGGAACGGCGCACGCGCATTTACCTGCACATCGGGCCCAGGCATCTCTCTCATGCAGGAGTTCCTGGGTCTAGCCTACTTCGCAGAGATTCCAGCGGTGATCTTCGACGTTCAGCGCGGTGGACCGTCGACCGGAATGCCCACCCGCACCCAGCAGGCCGACATACTCGCCTGCGCTTATGCGTCCCACGGCGATACCAAGCATGTTCTGCTCTTCCCGGAGGATCCGAAAGAGTGTTTCGATTTCGGCGCGCTAGCTTTCGACCTGGCTGACCGGCTGCAGACGCCGATCTTCGTGCTTCTGGACCTGGATATCGGGATGAACGAGCGTCTGTGCGAGCCGTTGCGCTGGGACGATTCGCACCATTACGATCGCGGCAAAGTCATGAGCTTTCAGGATCTGGAAGCAGGCAAGGAGTTCGGCCGCTATCTCGACGTGGATAGCGACGGCATTCCGTATCGGACTTATCCAGGCACCCATCCGACGCGTGGAGCGTTCTTCACTCGCGGCACGACCAAGGACCGTTTTGCGCGTTACAGTGAGGCGGGCCCGGACTACGTGGAGAACATGCAGCGGTTGCTGCGTAAGTTTGAGACTGCACGGCATGTCGTGCCTAAGCCAACGCTGCGCCCTGCTGCGCATTCCACCAGATTCGGTGCGATTTATTTCGGCTCCACTGCACCCGCTATGAACGAAGCGCTCGATCGCCTGCAGGAACAGGGCCTGCACCTCGACGCTCTGCGTGTACGGGCCTTTCCCTTCGGCGACGAGGTCAGCGAGTTCATAGCCGAGCACGATCAGGTTTTCATTGTCGAGCAAAATCGCGACGCGCAACTACGCATGCTGCTAGTCAACGAGTGCGTGGTCGACCCGGCCAAACTGATTCCGATCTTGCACTATGATGGCACGCCCATTACGGCGCGCTTCATCGGGGGCGAGATCTCCGAGAAGCTCTCCATGTTCAATGTCACGCCGCTGCGTAAGGTCGCACCATGACTTATATCGCGAAACCCAAGCTGCACCACCCGGCGCTAGAAAAGAACAGCCTTGGCTATGTCCGGCGCGACTACGAAGGCGCAATCTCGACTCTGTGCGCAGGCTGCGGGCACGATTCGATCAGCGCGGCACTCATACAAGCGTGCTTCGAGCTGGAAATGCCGCCCCACCGGATCGCCAAGCTTTCGGGCATCGGCTGCTCGTCGAAAACACCGACCTATTTCCTGGGCAGTTCGCATGGCTTCAACAGCGTTCACGGCCGCATGCCGTCTGTCCTCACCGGCGCCAACCTGGCCAATCGGGACCTGATCTACCTCGGCGTATCGGGCGACGGGGACTCGGCGTCAATCGGCCTGGGTCAGTTCGCTCACAGCTTGCGACGTGGCGTGAACATGGTCTACATCGTGGAGAACAACGGGGTTTATGGTCTGACCAAAGGTCAGTTCTCGGCAACCGCAGACAAGGGTTCCAAGAGTAAAAAAGGCGTCGTGAACAACGATGCACCGATCGAAATGGTGAGCTTAGCGCTGCAACTCGGCGCGAGTTTTGTGGCGCGTAGTTTCTCCGGGGATAAGACGCAATTGGTGCCCCTTATCAAAGCGGCTATGCTGCATCGTGGTGCCGCGTTCATCGACGTGATCAGTCCCTGTGTAGCCTTCAACAACCATCCAGGCTCTACCAAGAGCTATGACTATGTGCGGGAGCACAACGACGCGGTGAACAGTCTCGACTTCATCAGCGGACGCGAAGAGATCGTCGCCGACTACGCACCGGGAACGGTTGAAGAGATCACCCAGCACAACGGCACCGTACTGCGGTTGCGCAAGCTGCACGTCGACTACGATCCGCGTGATCGCTTGGCCGCGATGAGCTATCTGCAGGAGCGTCAGGCCGAAGGTGAAGTCGTAACCGGCTTGCTGTTCGAGGATCCGAACCCCGATGATCTGCACGCTCACCTGAACACCGTGGAGGCACCGTTCAATCAGTTGAGAGAGCGCGAGTTGTGTCCAGGTGCTGCCGCGCTGGCCAAGTTCAACGCTTCGCTGCGCTGACGATCGGAATTCCGCTGCCAGACATCTTCGGCGCAGTCAAAGCCCGCCTGCGCGGTGGCATGGTGCAGCGCGCAGCGCTGCTGATTGCCCTCGGCCTCATCCTGGGACCGATCTATTCCACCTTTTGGGAATCACTAAGTGGGACTCTGCACGAAAGCCATGCGTTGACGGAGCGTAGCGACCGCTGGACGCTTCCAGATGGGAGCATCCAGCGATTCCGCGGCGGGCTCGCGTATCGGCCCGTGGTACTGAAGCTCACGCCGGAGATGAATCGGGTCCGACTTCGTTTGGCGTTCGAAACTGCGCGAAGCGCGACCGAAGGCCCCGCCGGCAACGAGTACCTCGCTACCCTTCTGGACGTCGACCATCCAGTATTCGAGCGCGCTGTGCAGTTGACGGTAGCGCCTGGCGGCAAGTCGACTCTGGACGTACGCGCTTTCGAGGTCTTTGTGCCGACAGAGTACTTATTCTTGCTGGAGGAAGTGGGTAAGCCGACATTGGACGTGAGTTCACTGACACTCGAAGTTTGGGAGCGCGCTGAGCCTCCTTTCAAGCCGGTGGTCTGGTGCGGATTCGGCCTCCTGTTGATCGGCATGGGAATGGCAGTCTATGGTCTGCTCACCGAGCAGAAGCCGCGCCTTCGAGTCTGAGGTCATGCAGGCGAGTCGATGCGCGTGCACGCAATGAAGGCAGGACGTTGCGGCACCCTGGTTGCAGCGGCGATGCTGATCGCACTTCTTCCAACCAGCGCGACGACCGTTGGCGGGATCATAGCGGATACACCTGCAGAGCGAGCGAATGGCGTCGAGTCATCGCAGGGTCACGCACCGTCGATCAGATCCGCCGTGCCAGCGGGGCGTGCTGCTGTAAAGTCCGCTAGCCGTCTCGCGGAAGCATTGACGCCGCCACCGCGCGAGCAACCACTGGCCGAATTAAGTGACAATGACGACGTGGACGAAGTAGACGATGTCACCACCGTCGATGTACTAAGCGAGAAAGAGGCGGTGCTGGCGCTTGAGCGCGAACTCTCGCTCAAGGTGGGAAAGCAGATGCGCGAAGAGGACTATCCGGAGGAAGCGCAGCGCTGGCGTTGGACTGGAACCGCAATGATCGACGTGATCGTGGGGGCCAACGGCTCCGTCAAAGCCGTAACGCTTGGCAAAACAAGTGGCTTCCGTATTCTCGATACCCAAGCACTGATCGTGGTGCAACGCGTGTCCAAACTGTTTGTACCTGTCCAGCTTCGCGGCCGCGACATTGCCGTCACGATCCCGATCGGATTTTATCTGCAAGATATGTAACTCACGGCACGTACTCGAAGCCGCCTTATTCAGGAAATATGCGTGAAGGTCGTCAGATACATCTGCGCCGCAATGCTATTAGGTTTGGCAGGAATCTCTTCGGCTGCCGAGGCGCAGTTCGACGGCAATTGCGCCATGAGCGCTGCATTAGGTCGCAAAGATCCGACCGACTGTTCAGTGTTCTGGATTTCGCCTGAAGACAAGCTCTACTGCTTTTCGAGTCTGCAGGCTAAATCGATGTTCCTGCAGAATGCTGATCGCAACGAGAAACTCGCCAAGGCTTTTTGGGAGGATCCGGCGTACTGGGAAAAGCGCAAGCGCGAGGAAAATTGACCAGACCTCCCTTTACGATCATTTCGGGAAGAAAGCATGCAGCCAATTCCAAAAGCGTTGACAGAGTATGTCGAGGGGCTCAAGGCTCACGACATTGATAAGATTGCGCGGACCGTGTCTGTCGATCTCGCTTTTATCGCGGCAACACGCACGCTCGATAAGGCGCAATTCCTCTCGATGCTACGTGCGCTGTACACAGGGTTTCCGGACTGGAATTACGACCACGATCCTATCGAGTTTAACGATGGAGTACATGCTATAAAGTGGCGACAAGGCGGAACCCATCTGGGCGTGTGGGCAATGCCGGGAATGGATCCGATTTCCCCCACCGGTCGATCGGTAAAAATCCCGGAGCACTATTTCTTCTACAAGGTCAAAGGGAATCACATCGTCGAGATCCGCCCCGACCCGGTGCCTGGCGGGGCACCGCGCGGAATTTTGGAACAGATCGGCGTCGAGTTGCCACCCCTCTAACGTCCTCGCTTCGCGCGAGCCTTGCCCGACGCGGGCTTCTCAGCTCCCGGCAATGGTAGAGCCGTCTGATACTTGACCTGCTTCAGTGCGAAACTCGATTTGATGTTGCCAACGCCGGGCACGCGCGATAGGAAATTCAGGATGAAGTGTTCGAGCGCCTGGAGATCGGGCACAACCACGCGCAGAAGGTAGTCGGAATCGCCGGTCATCAGGTAACACTCCATTACTTCGGGACGCTCGCGGATCGCGCGCTCGAAGGTTTCGAGTGCGGACTCGATCTGCCGCTCGAGTGTGACTTGGATGAAGACACTGACCTTCATGCCGACCTTCAAGGGGTCGAGCAGCGTGACGTGGCGACGGATGAAGCCTTGCTGCTCCAGCACGCGCACTCGGTTCAGACAGGGTGACGGAGACAGCCCGACCGCCCGCGCCAGATCCACATTGGACAGGCGCGCATCGTCCTGCAGCAACGCGAGGATCTTCCAGTCTATGGCGTCCAAGCTTGGAGCCAGTACTTCCTGCTGTGTAACCATGATTTTTCGATATTCTGTGCCGAAGAAGATAGCGTCGGCTAGGATAAACCAAACCACATGCTTCGCAAACCGGCGTACGATTCACATCAATCACGCGGCGCGAATCACCCTTACGAATCACGAATCACGGACCCCAATGACTGATCTATCCGATATCAACTTCTCCGGCCACTTCGCCGTCCTGCCGCAGGATCTCGATCCGGTCGAGACCAGGGAGTGGCTGGAGGCCCTGGCCGCAATCGTCGAGAACGAGGGCCCTGAACGCGCGAACTTCATCCTGCGAAAGCTGCTGGACCATGCCCGCGCGCTGCGTGTTCCGATGCCGCCTGTGCTCAATACGCCTTACTGCAACACCATTCCGCTGGCGGACCAGCCACAGTTTCCCGGCAATCTCGAACTCGAGCAGCGTCTGATCGCGCTGGTGCGCTGGAACGCGTTGGCCATGGTCGTACGTGCGAACAAGACGTCGTCCGAACTGGGCGGCCACATTGCCAGCTACGCCTCGGCGGCGGACTTGTTCGAAGTGGGATTCAATCACTTCTTTCGAGCCGGGCAGGCGGGCGATCTGGTGTATTTCCAACCGCATTCGGCCACCGGCATCTACTCACGTGCATTCTTGGAAGGACGGCTGAGCGAAGAGAAGCTGGAACACTACCGCCGCGAAGTGGAAGGCAAGGGATTGTCTTCCTACTGCCATCCGTATCTGATGCCGGCCTTCTGGCAGTTTCCGACCGGCTCCATGGGCTTGGGTCCGATTACCGCCATCTACCAAGCACGCTTCCTGCGCTATCTGGAGAATCGCGGCATCCTGGAGACGCGCGGCCGCAAAGTGTGGGCATTTGCTGGCGACGGCGAAATGGATGAACCGGAATCGCTCGCTGGCCTGTCATTGGCCGCCCGCGAAGGATTGGACAACCTGATTTTTGTGGTGAATTGCAATCTTCAGCGGTTGGACGGCCCGGTGCGTGGCAATGGCTCCGTCATTCAAGAGCTGGAAGGGCTGTTCGCCGGGGCCGGCTGGAATGTTCTCAAGGTCTTGTGGGGTTCCGATTGGGACTCTTTGTTCGCACGCGATCACGAAGGTGTGGTGCTAAAACGCCTGCACGAGACCGTCGACGGCGAATTCCAGAAATATGCTGCCACCGATGGCCGCTTTAATCGAGAGCACTTCTTCAACAAGTATCCGGAACTGCAAAAACTAGTGGCGGACATGTCCGATGAAGACATCGACCGGCTCAAGCGTGGTGGCCACGACCCCGTGAAGATCTTCGCCGCATACCATGCGGCGGCGGCGCACAAGGGACAGCCCACTGTGATCCTGGCACAGACGAAGAAAGGCTATGGCATGGGCCATTGGGGTCAAGGCAAGATGACCACGCATCAGCAGAAGAAGCTTGATGACGAGGCCCTCCTCGCTTTCCGTGATCGCTTCTCTCTGCCGCTGTCGGACGACGACGTAACGCACCTGCGCTTCTATAAACCAGCAGACGACAGCCCCGAAATGAAATACCTGCATGCGCGGCGCAAAGCGCTTGGCGGTTATCTGCCGGCTCGCGTAGGCAAAGGCCCTAATCTTGCGGTGCCGGCGCTAGCCAGTTTCTCCAAGATGCTCGAAGGTTCAGCGGCTCGGGAATTGTCCACCACGATGGTGTTCGTGAACATGCTGTCGCAGCTGCTGAAGGATGGCCAACTGGGCAAGCACATCGTGCCCATCGTGGCGGACGAGGCCCGCACATTCGGCATGCAGTCGCTGTTCCGCCAGGTCGCCATCTACTCTTCGGTGGGACAGTTGTACGATCCGGAGGACAAAGACGAACTGCTCTACTACAAGGAAGCCAAGGAAGGGCAGATCCTCGAAGAAGGCATCAGCGAAGCTGGTGCGGTATCTTCCTGGATTGCTGCGGCGACGAGCTACAGCGCACATGGCGTGCCGATGCTCCCGTTCTACATTTTCTATTCCTGCTTCGGCTTCCAGCGCGTCGGCGATCTGATATGGGCGGCGGGGGATTCGCGTTCCCGCGGCTTTCTTCTCGGGGCGACGGCGGGTCGCACGACGCTGTCGGGCGAGGGCCTTCAGCACGAGGACGGTTCGAGCCATCTCCTGTTCGCCACCGTCGCCAATTGCGTGGCCTACGACCCTGCGTTTGGCTACGAATTGATCGTGATCTTGCACGACGGTATGCGCCGCATGCTCGAACAGCAAGAGGACGTGTTCTACTACGTCACCGTGATGAACGAAAACTACGCGCACCCGTCGATGCCGGCGGACGCGGTCGAAGGAATCCTGCGCGGAATGTACAAGCTGCCTCCGACCAAGGAAAAGAAGAAACCCACCAAGGTGCAACTGCTCGGGAGCGGCACGATCCTGCGGGAAGTCCAAGCGGCTGCCGAGCTGCTCGAGAGCGATTGGGGCATCGCGGCGGATGTGTGGAGCGCGACCAGCTTCACTGAGATGCGGCGCGACGGCATCAGCGTGGAACGCTGGAACCGTTTGCATGCCGATGAGCCGCCGAAGCTGACATGGGTCGAGGAATGCCTTGCTGGCACTGCAGGACCTGTGATCGCGGCGACAGACTATATGCGGGCCGTTCCGGACATGATCCGCACATGGGTGCCTCGCCGTTACGTCACGCTCGGCACCGACGGCTTCGGCCGTAGCGACACGCGTGCCGCTTTGCGCAGTTTCTTCGAAGTTGATCGTCATCACGTGACGATCGCCGCGCTCAAGGCCTTGGCCGACGATGGGGTCATCGACCGCAAATTCGTCAAGCAAGCAATGACGAAGTACGGCGTCGATGCATCACGGCCGAATCCATGGGAGCACTAAAGCAGCAGAGTTGAAACGACAGAGTTCAACCGGCAAAGTTGAGCGTATCTCCTCACGGACGCACCGGGCGTGAGGGGAACGCTTTGGCGCCCTTGTTGCACTCTGGCGGGATATGGTGAATCCTTCCGCAGCATTTGCAGTATCCACTCCGCCGACGTATTCCAATGACAGCCGTACCAGAGACCTCCATCGAGCACCTGATCGACGGCTACGATGCGCTCCTGTTCGATGCTTACGGTGTGCTCGTACACTTGCGGGGCGCGCTGCCTGGCGCCCCCGAACTCGTCGACTTGCTCAATCGAATCCGCAAACCCTACTACCTGGTCAGTAACGACGCCTCCAAATTACCGGAAACGGCCGCTGCACGCTTCGCGCGGTTCGGGCTACAGGTCACTGCCGACCGGATCATCACCTCCGGGTTATTGCTTCAGCACTATTTTTCGGAGCAAGGCCTGGACGGTATCCGATGTGCCGTGCTCGGCCCAACCGACAGTGCACGCTACGTGGAATTGGCCGGCGGCGAAGTCGTCCCAGCCGATGGCGACTTCGAAGCATTGGTGGTCGCAGACGAGACCGGCTTCTCATTCCTGGAAACCGTCGACACCGTGATGACCACACTGTTCCACCGGATCGACTCGGGACGTCCTGTTCACCTCATCTTGCCGAATCCCGACATCATCTATCCGCGCGGCGAGCACAGTTTTGGCGTAGCGGCAGGCGGGATCGCGCTATTGTTCGAAGCGGCGCTGAGTCGGCGCTACCCGAACCGCGAAGATCTCACTTTCACGCGACTGGGGAAACCCCAACCGCTTCTCTACGAGCAAGCCATCCGGCGCTGCAGGACCCGCAGCGTCGTAATGATCGGCGATCAGTTGGAAACTGACATTCGCGGCGCTAAAAATTGCGGCATCGATGCGGTGCTGGTCAATACCGGTGTGAGCGTCACCGACCTCGGGCAAATCGATGCACCGCTGCGGCCGACATACTGGATGAAGTCGGTAGCGCCCCGCGGGTACGTGACACAGACGTCGGAATTTGCGGATATCGACCATCGGCAGATGCCGGCAGAGAAGTAGGTTCGCTGGAGAGACGTCCCCTGGGCAGATTCTCGATCTACTGCGAGTGATGGAGGGTTGATCCAAGCTCGATGCAAAGTCGGATCTGATGCAAGTACATCCGTCGTCTCGTGGAGGAGACGCGCACCGCGACGTCTAGGGTCGCCACTCCCGGGTGCTTTCAACCTTGCCGTCGGGACCCACCGCTTCAAGGCGCACGGGGAAACCCCAGAGTCGACCAAGGTGGCGCAATACCTGGTCAGCCTCTTCTTCGCGCAGCGGGCGCCCACGAAATATGGGATTGCGCAGAAGCAGTGAGCGATCGGCGTCGCGCTCATAGCGCGTCACCTGGATTTCAGGGAGCATGTTCTCCCGCCGGTATTGCTCCGCGAGCATGCGCCGGACACGCCGGTAGCCATGCTCGTCGTGGATGCTGTCCACCTCGAGTTCCGCCTCACCAGAGTGATCGGCGACGACGAACAGGCGCAGATCGCGGATCATGCGCGGAGACAGATATTGCGCGATGAAGGATTCGTCCTTGAAATTGCGCATGGCGAAGTCCAGGGACTTTTTCCAGTCCGTCCCTGCCAGATCGGGGAAGAAGGCACGATCTTCGTCGGTAGGTTGTTCGCAGATGCGGCGGATGTCCTGCATCATCGCGAAACCCAGCGCGTAAGGGTTGATCCCGTGGTAACCGCGCTCGTCGAAACCCCGCTGCGTGACCACGTTGGTGTGGTTATGCAAGAACTCGAACATGAACGCGTCGTTCACGAGGCGCTTTTCATAGAGGCGGTTGGTCAACGTGTAATGCCAGAAAGTCGCCCAACCCTCATTCATCACCTTGGTTTGGATCTGCGGGTAAAAATACTGCGCAAGCTTGCGAACGATACGCACCAGCTCGCGCTGCCACGGCGCCAGTCTCGGCGAGTGCTTCTCGACGAAATAAAGAACGTTCTCTTCCGGCTCAGCGGGAAACGGCCGATTGTCAGGAATCGACGACTGAGCTGACTTTTGGGGCAGAGTCCGCCATAGGTCGTTGAACTGGCGCTGCTCGTACTCGTCACGCTCGCTCTTGCGCGCTTCTTTCTCTTTAGTGGAGATCGGACCAGGCCGCTTATAGCGATCTACGCCGTAGTCCATCAACGCATGCGCGGAGTCGAGGAGCTCCTCTACCTCGGCTACGCCATAGCGTTCCTCGCACTCCATTACATAGCGTCGCGCGAACACGAGGTAGTCGAGGATGGCCTCAGCATCGGTGAACTGTCGAAACAGGTAATTGCTCTTGAAGAACGAATTGTGACCGAAGCTGGCGTGCGCGATGACCAGCGCCTGCATCGTCATGGTGTTTTCTTCCATCAGATAGGCGATGCATGGACTGGAGTTGATCACAATCTCGTAGGCAAGCCCCTGATACCCCTTTCGATAGGACTGCTCGTTGCGGATGAATGCCTTGCCGTAGGACCAGTGAGGGTAGCCGATGGGCAAGCCACTGGACGCATAGGCGTCTAGCATCTGTTCCGAGTTGATGATCTCGATCTGATTGGGGTACGTGTCGAGCCCGTACTCCCCGGCCGTCTCGGCAATGGCAACGTGATAGCGCTCGATTAGCTCGAAATCCCACTCGGGCCCATGGGGCAAAGGGGTCACGCGGTTTCCTTGCTGAACAGGTCGCGAAACACCGGATAGATCTCCTCGGCGCTGGATACCCGTCGCATTGCAAAGTTGCCGTCCCGGACGGGGATCGTCTCGTACTCGACCCACAAGCTGCTTCGACGCCCCTCTTGGTCATCCGGAATCTCGACGTAGGCGAAATAGCGCGTAGTCGGCAGAAGGTGTTCCTGCACGAAACGGGCGCTGCGGCCGGCGTCAGCGCCGAAGGCATCACCGTCGGAAGCCTGCGCCGCGTAGATATTCCATTCAGAGGTCGGATAACGTGCTGCGCAGATCGTCTTCATAAGCTCGAGTGCCGAAAGCACAACCGTGCCGCCGCTGCGTGGATCATGAAAAAAGGTATTTTCATCCACCTCTTCCGCCTCATCGGTATGACGGATGAAGACGAGGTCTACCCGCTCGTATTTGCGGGTAAGGAACAGATAAAGCAACGTAAAGAAACGTTTGGCCAGGTCTTTCTTGTGCTCATCCATCGAAGCGGACACGTCCATCAGGCAGAACATGACCGCGCGTGCCGCCGGCTGAGCTTGGACCACGCGATGTCGGTAGCGCAAGTCCACATCATCGAGGAAGGGGACGCGTTTTAGCCGTGCTTCCAGTTCCGTGATTTGTGCTTCGAGCGCCTGAATCCGTACTGACGGGCGGCCTTCGCTTCTAGCCACCTCCAGAGCGGCGAGCGCCAGTTCCAGCTGATCCCTCACCTCGCCACCAAGCGCGATTCGACGCGCGAGGGCCGTCTTCATCGTTCGTGCCACGCTCAGATTCGAGGGCGTACCGTCCTTGACGTAACCAGCTCGGACGTACTTCTTGTTTTCGGCCTCGGCGATGGCCGTGCGCATCATGTTCGGCAGCTCGAGGTCCTCGAAGAAAATGTTCAGAAATTCATCGCGAGACAGCGTAAACACGAAATCGTCGACGCTCTGGCCTTCGCCCGGTTCGTGCCCACCGCTACCGCCACCGCCGCCGTTCGGGCGTGGAATGCGGTCGCCAGTGACGAATTCCTTGTTGCCGGGATGGACCGTCTCCCAGTCGCCCCCCGATCCGTAGCGAAACCCCGGCTCGGAAATATCCTTCGCGGGGACTTTGACATCGCCGCCCTGGACCATGTCCTTGATGGAACGGTCAGCGATCATGCCCTTCACGGCTCGGCGAATGTGATCCTTGTACCTTCGTATAAAGCGCTCGCGATTGACGGCGCTTTTGTTACGTCCATTTAGCCGACGATCAATAAGGTAATTCATATTAGAAGCGTTACAGCGGAAACGTGACGAGGAATGCGTGATAGGAAAGCGTGAGAGCACAACGTCACGTTCTCGCCGCCCACCTTCGAGAGCGGTGGACTTGCGAGTGTCTGTTTGTCACGCTTCTCTGTCACGATTTCCTCTCACGCCTAATTCTGTCACGAGTTCGCTGTCACGGTTTGTCCTCCGCCTCACGATGACTTCTGCACCCGGAGATACCATTCCGATAGCAGGCGAACCTGC
>Ga0105248_10002415_pt1 | contig 20739 bp, 16 predicted proteins | sample KBSS34metaG_FD_81524 | JGI IMG/M metagenome (GOLD analysis project Ga0105248, IMG submission 81524) | Switchgrass rhizosphere microbial communities from Kellogg Biological Station, Michigan, USA - KBS S3-4 metaG | ecosystem: Host-associated > Plants > Roots > Rhizosphere > Soil | place...
AGGGCGGTGCTGATGTCAGACATTCGTACATGAGCACACCGAGCGAATAAACGTCGCTTCTTTGATCGGGTTTGGCGCCCGTACCTTGCTCCGGGCTTGTATAAAGCGGACTGCCAAAAAATTCTCCGGTTTTAGTTAGAGATTGAGCAACTTGTACGACATTGCCATCTGCTCCCACCATTTTTGCGATGCCGAAATCTACAACTTTGACGAAGTCGCTAGACTCTTTTGTGTTGATCAACATGACATTGCTGGGTTTCAAGTCGCGGTGGATGACGCCAATTCCATGAGCGTGGGCCAGTCCTTCGCAAATCTGAATAAATATTTTTGTCGCCTGTAGTTGGTCTATGCGCTTGAGCGTGGTTAACACTTCAGCCAGCGATCTACCGTCTATGAAATCCATAACCAGGTAGGCTTCGCCATTACCGGTGCTGCCGTGATCGTATATCGATACCAAATGGGCATTGTTGAGCAGGCTCGCCGTTTTGGCCTCCTGATCGAAGCGCGCGCGGAAACCGGCGTCGTTGCTTAGTTGGCGACCGAGTATTTTGATGGCGAAAAACTTGGGCAACGATATATGGCGAGCTTTGAAAACAGTGCCCATGCCTCCGCTGCCCAGCTGTTCGAGAAGCTCATAACGATCGGCGATAACAGTTCCGATATAGCTGCCGGCACAACGGCAGGCGCTGAGCGGCTGACCGCAGGTAGTGCATGGTATTTGTATGGTTTCTGCCTGCAGGTCCATGAAACGTCCCCGGGTTCTAAAAACATTTTCCCAGCACAGCCCTATCTTAACTGCTGAGCGCGCTTATGATTCCACTTCATTGAAGGCTTTGATTAGAGTATCAGTCAGTGTATCGAGAAAATAGTAGTCCTGGGCACCTATGTAGCGCCGCACCTCACCGCCGAACTGGCTTTTGAATTTGGAAAATCGGCCGTATCGATTGCGCCGACTGCAAAAGCGGTCAAAGCCGTACATGTCGTACCAGTGGCAACCGGCTTCCCTGGCTGTGTTTAAGGCGACCCACTGCAGAGCATAGCCGCTCATAAGATTGCGCTTGGTGTTGGATGTGCCGCCATACAGATATGTCGCCGTGTCACCATAAATTAGCAGTACCAGTCCACCAAGAAGCTCGCCTTCGTGTTCGGCTAGAAGTAGCCGCACCGTACCATCGGTCATGAGCGTGCTGGCCATCTCCACAAAGAATGATATGGGCTCGACGGCAAAACCGTCTCTGCGTCCGGTTTGACAAAGGATGGGATAAAAATTCTCGATCAGCTCGGCGGCGCCGGCCTCGCGCACGATAACTCCTTTGCGCTCAGCCAGACGAGTGTTATAGCGGCCTTTGGGACGCATCGCCGCTAATATTTCTGCAGGCGTGGATCGCAGATCTATGTACACTGTTTCGCGAGGCACCAGATCGACGGGCGCCCGTCCAAACTCTAGAAGTACCTCGGGTAAGGGCGGCGGCAAACGTGGCTCAACGCGCAGAGCAATAGTTGAGGAAGCGCTTTCTCCAGGCTGGCGACGACAGGCGTTCATGATTAGCTCCAGACACTGGGCGGCAAGCGCTTCGTCCTGCCATGGTATGACCGGGCCTTCTGGTGCCACCATAATTGTGGCGCTTTCGCCCGGGACGTAATACAAAATGCAGCCGCCAATTAGTTTTTGTCCTTGAAAAATACCCAGGTGCTTGCAGGTAAGACCCTGTTGGGTCTTGAAGCGGGCCCATTCCAGGCTTTGCATGAAGCCGGCGGCGTTATTGTCTTGCACCAGTTTTTGCCATTGGTTGGCAAAAACAGAGCCTTTTTCCAGCTCATCCAGGGTTCTTATTTCCATTCTTGCGCCGGACAATTTTTATTTTGTCTCCGCTTTGGCTCTAGCCCTGGAATACGCTCAACAATTTGTTGACGGCGTCGGTCTCCTGCGGCAGTGTTTTGGCTTCGTTCTGGGCGGCATCGAGGCGCTTCTGGGCTTTGTCTATCATTGATTGCAGCCTTTTGATGGCCTCTGCCCTGGGAATCTTTTTAGTGCCGAATTGAACAAGGTCTACATTACCGCTGTCGTTGCTCTGGCCGGTGGTTAACTCGCCGTTTGGCCCAATCACACCGGTTGCACCGGATTGCAGTTTGGACAGATGGTCCTTCAATTTGGCCAGGTGGGTTTGTACTTCCTCTTGCTCCTGGGCCAGACTGTCTCTGGTCGAGGCCGAATCTTGAGCAAGATCCGAGAGATAGGAAGCGATGACTGGCTTTATCGCCACCGGATAAGGAAGGGCCAGCTTAGTTTGACCGGCGTCTGAGTACCAGGCGTGCCCATCGAGATAAACCAGACTGCCGTCGGGTTTTTTCATGATCACATACTTGCCTGTGGCGTCGGCCCAGGCGCTGTTGAACAGTTCGAATGCTCCGGGCACAGGGGCACTGGCCGGTTGCGGTTGTGCTTCCGGAGCGTTGCCCAGGGATTGTTCGGCTTTATTGAGAAGCTGCACGGTAGCCAACATATTTTTGCTCTCGGCGGCGTCTTTGAGTGCGGTCGATGCATTACCTGTGCTGCTGTTGTTGCCTGGCACAATCTCGGCCGGCAGCAAGCCGTCATCCCCGTTTCCTCCGCTATCGGCAGCAGTGCCACTAGTGCCGCTGTTAGCGTCGACCCCACCCTGGGCTACCTGTTTTAGACCACTGGCCTGTTGCTTCAACTCCGATGAGATGTGCCAGGTAAGAGCTGGATCGGTGTAGAGCGAAATCAGTGTTTTGCCGCTTTTCTGATCTATTAGATCCGAGGCCTGAGGCCCGACTTTGATGTATGCGTTATTGCTAAGGGGCACTACGGTTGTGCCGCTGCTGAGAATATCCACGTCCGGGCCAAGCCTGTAGGCGGAATTGAGAATGTTGGCTGAGACGGAAGTTGTAGCGGTATCGCCTTTGGTGCCGGTTGAGGCGTTGCTGTTGTTGTCGTTGTTGGAGACAGCTCCCGCCGGCGGCACCCAGGGCTGATCGGGGACGGTGCCGTAGGTCTGCACGAGGTTGTAGCCGCGCGATGGGTATTGATTGCCCTGGCTGTCCGGAGTCTGTCCGCTGCTGTAGTTGTTTACCTGATAGGCGGGGCCTGAGCCGTAACCGCCGCCGTAGTATCCGCCGCCCCAGCCCCAGCCGTAGCCACCGTAACCCCAACGACCCCAGTGTCCGGGTCTGCCCCAGTTGCGGTTCCATCCCCGGTTGTCTCTTCCACGGTCGGCAGCTCTAACCCGGTTGCCGGCGCCGCCTTCGTGTCCGCCTCCGCCATGTTCACCTTTGCCGTATGCGGCATCGGGGGCGATGAAATTGGCCAGGATGACGACTACTGCCAGCGTTGTCACCACACGTTTGCCGAGATTCAGAAGCAGCTCCAGATCTCCGCTCCAATCGTTCAACTTTTCATGCAGTAAACGCAGCTCGGCGGCGATATCGGTTGGCAGTTCTGAGGCGCGTTTGACCAGACTGCCTACAAGCACGCGGATGTCCAGGCCCTCAAGATAGGCTGCTGGATTTTGAATGAACTGGGCAATCAGTTGTCTGGTCTGAGCCGGTTGCAGAGTGGGCATCAGTGTCAGCACGTCATGCAAAAGTCCCTGATCGCCTTCGGGAAAAATTTCAGCAGTCCGCTGCGCCAGGCGGTCGCGTACCGCAGGCGGGAGTAGCGCTCGACCGCGGTCGGCAGGCGGTGCAATTAAGGAAGTCATGTCTGCCTTCAGGGCGTTCCACCGGCTGTTTTCAGCTGTACTGCTTGTTGAGAAGGCGTCGTCATTGAGTAAATAGTGCAAAAATATCGTGCTGCCGTTTTCGGCGGGCAAGGCCCCTTTTTGCAAGTCGACAAATGATTTTGCAAATACAAATTGCTCTTTTAGCTGCTGTACTTTTTCCTCAGCACCGGGGAATGTATCGAATTCGTCGGCCTCGATAGCTGTCTTTGAAGCGAGCATGAAGCCCCAGTCCGGGCCGTAACCCAGCCGACTGAATGAGGGCATCATTACACGGTACGGCAGGGCCTTCAGGCCGGCCGTCAGCATGCTGTTAAAAATTGACCAGTAGGCGCGCGGTGTGTTTGTCGGCGACACGCAATTGACCGCGACGATGCCACTGGGCGACACTAGTGCGGCTAGCGAACGGTACCAGTCTACACTATGAAACCTGGCTCCTGAAGCCTCTTTTGCAACTGTCAGATCGACTACGATCAAATCATATCGGCGAGCGTTTTCTTTTGCATTCGTGGCAAACTTCCAGGCGTCCTCGATATGAACCGTGACTCTGTCGTCGCTCAGACTATTTTCATTGAGCTGCGCCAGATCGGACTTAGCCAGGGCTATCATCTCGGCACTGTAGTCGACCAGATCTATTGAGATGTTTGAGTTGTGTTGTCCATCTTTCGCGTTCAACAAATCACGGGCAATAAGACCGTCGCCGCCACCAACTATCAGCGCTTTGAGTGGGCGAGTTTTTGTAATTACTTTTGTTGTCAATCGGCTGCAAGACAGGCCTAGCGCGGGCAGCGCCAACCCTTCGTGGTAGATCTTTTCGTCGCTTTGATCAAATTGCAGATCGCCGTCAATGAAAAGTGCAATCGAACCGTCTTTACGCTTATTGAGAAAGATAGACATAGTCATCCTTAACTGAGGTGGGGCGACTTAACGTCCATAATCTACAGCATTGCGCTTGCTGCGCTAGCTGCAAGGGCAAGTTTAATGCCAGGTTTAATCACGGGACTTGTTTCCTGGGCCTGAAAACCTTGGTTGTCAAGCACCGCTTGAGTTAGTACTAGTTATCAATACACCCATTATTTTTATTGGCAGGAAAAACACCTCAGCTCAATAAAGCTCTTAGTTATGCGCGCGCTTTGCTTCATCCCCCGAGGTGAATTGAGGCACGCCCTTTTGTCTTTTCAAAACCCCAAGAGAAGGAGGATTTATCATGGCAAAAATGTCTGCTGACGTCCTCTCAGGACGCACATTGTTCTACGCCATCTGGCAGAGAGTGCAGGACCAGTTTTATGATCCCGCGCGCCTCGAAGCCATCAACTGGCGCGCTCTCAAGCACAGCTTCGATGACCGTCTCCGGGACGGTGCTTCGGCAATTGTCTGCGCCGGCGAGCTTCTGGCTCTGCTCAACGAGAAGTACACCAAGATTTTGCCGCCGGTTGAAGTCTCGGCCAAGGCCGCCCGTCGTACCAGCGAAGAACTGCACGTTCGCAATCTGGTGCTACCGGGCAACATTGGCTACATCGGCATCGCTTCGTTCGACCACGAGGACATTGCCGAACAGGTGCGTGAACGTCTTGAGGGCATTGCCCACTGTGACGCTTTCATCGTCAACCTGCGCGAAAACGGTGGCGGTCTGCTCAACCATACTGCCAACGCTCTGGAATTCTTTGTCGACGAAGGCGAAATCGGCTTCATCGAGAAGCGTCGTGGCAAGAGACTGCAAGAGCGTTTCATCTTCTTCACCCACGAACACTTCGGCGTGTATCAGGAGATGACCGGCAAGAAGCCGAGCAAGGATCTGTTTTTGCGCAAAGCGCCTATGATTGCCGGCAAGCCGATAATCGTCCTCATCGACGAACACACGGCCAGCTCTGCTGAACTCTTTGCTGCGGCCCTTCTGGCCAACGGTAAAGACGGCAGGGATGGAAGAAGGATCATGGCCATGGGTCGCAAGACCTGCGGCAAGGGCATCGGCCAGGCCGACTTCGACATCCTCGGTAAGGTCACGCTCAAGCTCAGCTGCCTGCGTTTCATGTCGCCTGACCAGGTCTGGTTTGGTGATGCGGCGCAGACGGTCAACAACGGCATTGAGCCACATGTTGCTTTCCCCAGCGACGGCGACATGCACGAAGAAATCGAGCTTGCTCGCACGATGCTTCTGGCTAAGGTCAGCGAGGGTCTTGCGGCATGCGCAGCTTGATTGTCTCGGACAAGAGTGAGAGAAGGGTGCCAAAGCGGCACCCCCTCTCGCTTTTGTTCTTTTTATTGATAGATATTATATGCGGTAGTTAGTATGTGATAACTCCTAAACCCGTACCCGCGGTATCTCGTCCCAGTCTGAAACATAGGCCGGAGTCTTATGTTCGGCTTTCATTTGCCACGATTGATCGATACCTTCGCCAGCTAAGAAAATAGTCCCACGACCGAAGCGCGCGTTTGTTGCATCCAGGGCTTTCATCATTTTTTCGGACTTTTCGTTTTCTTCTGTGACACTGAAGAGCGAGATCTGACGGCCCTCGCGCGGCATTACCTTGCCCAGGGTGATTGATGCCTTCTGATAGGCGTAGCCGGGCTTGTAGACCATGCGAAGGGCCTGGAGAGCGTGTTTGACAATTAGCATGGTATCGTCGGTAGCTGCAGGTAAACTGATTACCTCCCCATCTCCGAAGCTGTCATCGGCATAGGCGCTGGTTCTTACACTGACTGCTACTTCTCCGGCTATAGACTGGTCACGTCTGAGCTTTTCGCAGGCTTTGCTTGCGTATGAAGTCACCGCCTCTTCCAACTCTTCTAGTGTGTAGACGGCGCGGCCAAACGAACGCGAAGAAACAATGTGTTTGCGCGCTTCGCCGACGCTTTCCATGCCAACGCATGGAGTGCCGCGCAATTCTAGAATTGTCCGTTTGGTGACAACGCTAAATTGTTTGGCCATAAGGTCGGCGTCACTCTGGCGCAAATCTAGAGCTGTGTCGATACCCATGTCGTGAAATTTCTCTGCCAGTTTGCGGCCCACGCCCCAGACTTCGCGTACTTTTATCGCGCGCAGCATGCGCGTTTGCTTGTCCTCGGAGACAGAGTCGTAGTCGAGTACTCCAGCTAAGGCAGTAGTTGACTTGGCTACGTGATTGCAAAGCTTGGCCAGTGTTTTTGTCGGCGCTATGCCGACACAAATGGGCAGACCGAGCGACTGTTGAACAGTTGCTTTGATTTGTTTGGCTGTTTGTTCAAACTCCGGCATGCCTCCGACAAGCAGAAAACATTCGTCTATTGAATACACTTCCTGCCTCGGTGCAAATTCGCCCAGTAGAGTCATGACACGATTGGACATTTCGCCGTAAAGCGGATAGTTTGACGACAATGCAATTAAGCCTTGTTCTTTTTCCAGATGGGAGACTTTGAAGTAGGGCACACCCATACCGACGCCAATTTTTTTTGCTTCATTGGACCGAGCGACAACACAGCCGTCGTTGTTGGAGAGCACGACAACCGGCTTGCCGACAAGTTTGGGATTAAAAACACGCTCACAGGAAACGTAGAAATTGTTGCAGTCTATTAGTGCGTATTTTTCTCTGGTCATAATTGATACTACAAATGGTGCACTACAACTGATGGACGACGCTGGTGATTACACCCCACACTTGGGTGTCTTCGCCGTTGATTGCCACGGCCTCTGACTGATCGTAAGTGAGCGCAAGTTTGCCGTCAATTTTTTGCACAATGCGCAAAACCAGCTCGCCATCGATTACGGCGACGACTGTTTTACCGGGTGAAGGCGTGATTGAACGGTCGACTATGAGTAAGTCGCCGTGATTAATGCCGTGGTCTCTCAGGGCGTCGCCCTCGGCGCGCATAAAAAAGGTCGCCACTTTGTTTTTAATTAGAAGCTGATTTAGATCGAGTGTCGGTTCAATGTAATCATCTGCCGGTGATGGAAAGCCTGCAGAAGATCGGTTACCTGGGATGAACATCGACTTGGTCCTGTATCTACAATCGCCACTGCCATACTTACATATGGTACAAGTTGGCAAGGCATTTTATCCATTAAATTGTGACTCAAAGGTAAAAGGGAGCCCTCGGGCTCCCTTTTTTCGATCGTGTACAGTGCTTTAGCTGAGGGGCTAATTAGACGCTGCGACGGTTGAACCTGTGTGAGAAGAACGACAGCAAGAATACAAGCACCGCTGAGCCGAGGATACAGGGCAGGAGTGATACGCCGGCCAGGCTTGGTCCCATAGGGCCGATCATGCTGCCGCCGATCCAGGCGCCGATGATACCGACAATCGCCGATGTGAAAAATCCACCGGGAATGCTGCCGGGTACCAATCTTTCAGCAAGATAGGCGCAGGCTGCGGCTACGAAAAGGAAAAGAATAAAGCTAAGAATGCCCATGGTGACCTCCAGAGTCCTTTGGAACTTGTTTGTATTCAGCATGGCCGCATATATATATTGAGCAATTTCGTTGGGCAGCCGGTGTGAATTACTTGGTACGACGGGGTCGATGCCAGATTAGTTTCCAAAGGCCTATAATTGCCCTTTGCTTCGACTCTACTGGGGAGGTTTCAAACAGGCCATGGGCAATAGTCGGCGGGATTTTCTGGCACTGATGTTTTCTGGATTGGGTACGGCGCTTTCGCCCGGACTGCTCCTCCCCGGGTCTGTTTTGGCCAAGGATAAGGTCAGCGACTCGGTCAATGTCACTGTTACCGGTGGCGCAAAGCGGCTGGTCAAGGAGTCTCCGCTGGCCTGGAGCGGTCTTTCCTCGGTAAAAGATGTAATTACTGTGGACCCGGCAAAATCGTTCCAATCTATATTGGGCTTCGGCGGAGCGTTTACGGATTCTTCTTGTTACACCTTTAATAAGATGGAAGCGGGCAAACGCAAAACCATACTGGAGCAGATGTTTGGAAATGCCGATAATGGGCTGGGCTTGAATGTCTGCCGTACCTGTATTGGTGCGAGTGATTACAGCAGAAACGTTTACAGTTTTGATGAAGGCGAGGCCGATCCTGATCTGAAGCGCTTCTCCATCGCCCACGATGTGGAATATATTTTGCCTGTTTTGCGGCAGGCGCGTGCGATCAATCCCGATCTCTTTCTCTTTTCCACGCCCTGGAGCCCGCCGGGCTGGATGAAATCAAATAAGTCGATGCTCGGTGGTAATATGCAGAGGCATTACATGTCCTCTTACGCCGAATACTTTGTCAAATTTTTGCAAGGCTATGAAAAAGAAGGCGTGCCCATTCAAGCAATTACTGTGCAAAACGAAGTGGACACGGATCAAGACGGCAACATGCCAGCCTGCTCATGGCCGCAGGAGTATGAGGCGGATTTTGTCAGAAATAATCTCGGTCCGGCCTTTGCCAAAAACAATATCAAAACCAAAATCTGGCTTATCGACCATAACTACAATCTCTGGGGCCGCGCTATCGGTGAGCTTGAAACCGAAAATGTACTGAAGTACGCAAGCGGTATCGCCTGGCACGGTTATGTCGGCGACGTTTCCAAAATGACCCAGGTGCATAAAGCTTTCCCTGATGTAGACCAGTACTGGACCGAGGGTGGTCCCGACTATACCGACCCACATTACGCCGACAACTGGTGCACCTGGGGCAAGTCTTTCTCGGGTATCCTCCGCAATTGGTCCCGTTCTTTGACGGTCTGGAATCTTTCATTGGATGAGAAAGGCAAGCCCAATATCGGGCCTTTCCCTTGTGGTGGATTAGTCACAGTCAATTCCAGCACCGACGCTGTCAGCTATAGCGGTCAGTATTACGCTCTCGGTCACTTCTCCAAATTTGTTAAGCGCGGAGCTAAGAGAATAGACTCACAGGCCGTTATCGACGGCGTCGACCATGTGGCTTTTGAAAATCCGGACGGCGGTAAAGTTTTGATTGTCACCAATGGTGGTGGCGAGCGCAAACTTGCCGTCAAATGCGGAGAGAAAGTACTGGAGTTGAATCTAGTGCCGGATTCGATGACTACTCTGACCTGGGGCTAACCAGATACTGATCAAAAAATTGCATGGTGCGCTTCCATGAATCTTTGGCGGCGTCATCGTTATAGAGAAATGGAATGCTTTCGTTGAGGAAGCAGTGTCTGGCGCCGGGATAGACTTTGATATCGTGGGGCACATTGCAGGCACTCAGGGCCGTGTCCAGTTCCAAACCGGCTTTTCTGGTCAGGTCTTGCTCGGGGTATGAACCCACAACAGGGCACATATTGCTGAAATCCGCCTTGCCCGGCGTCAGGCTGTAAAAAGGTGCGATGGTTTTGACACGCTTGTCCTGACAGGCGAGAGATATGGCAAAATTGCCGCCCATGCAAAAGCCGATGGCGCCCAGTCTTTGGCTATCTACCCAGCTTTGTGCAGCCAGGTAGTCGAGGGCCGACTGCAAATAATGCACGGCGAAATGATCTGTTTGGCCCGTGCGCACCGCCGCCAGGCACTTCCATATGCATATTGCAGTATTGCCGGCCGAAAATAAATCCAGCGCCAGAGCCGCATAGCCTTCACCGGCCAGCCTCCGGGTAATGTCTTTGATGTGGTCGCTCAGGCCGACAATTTCGTGGATAACTACCAGTCCTGGTCTTTTTTCATCACCCTCCGGTCTTGAAATAAAGGCCTTGAGCAACGTTTCGCCGCTTTGCAGCGTAACGTCCGAATTAATCATGGTTGCTTAATTTAAACCTCGGGTAAAATAATGACGTTTGCCAGTTAGATGCGGGCAATCATACTAAATGCGGTCTCTGATAAGGTGATCGCTCTAATCTTGAACCTTATTTTTAGGATGGCGGCATTGAATACAAAAAACCGGGCACATTAGAAATAGGGAACCTTTTCGTATTCTGGTCGCCTTAGTATTGCTCGGCCGCAGTTCGCGGTCCCTTGGCATTCTTTGTCATGACGCTTGCGCTATCAAAACTTGAAAGGATTTGTCAAAGATGCGGGTATTGCTGGTCGAAGACAGCAAAGTACAACTGGAAGTGACAAAACTCACACTCGAATCCCGCGGGGTAGAGGTGGAGTGTGCCATGACCCTGGAGGCTGCCCTTAATCGCCTGCAGACGCCCGGCATTGACGTAGTCTTGCTCGATCTCACCTTACCTGACAGTATGGGCCTTGAGACTCTTCATCGAGTCAGGGCCGCCACTGTGGAGGTGCCCACTGTTTGCCTCACCGGCGCCGATGATCAGGAAGGTGCCCTTTTGGCCGTAATGAGCGGCGCGCAGGATTATCTTGTTAAGGGTGTGGTCAGTGATGAGTCGATTTTTCGCTGCATCAGATATGCCATAGAACGCCATAAAGTTGAACAGGCCTTGATCCGCAGTGAGAAGCGGCTGCGTATTATTCTGGAAAACACCTATGACGCTTTTATTTCTATGGACTTAAATTGGCGCATTAGAGATTGGAACCTTCAAGCCGAGCGCACTTTCGGCTGGTCGCGCGGCGAAATATTGGGTCGCCCGCTTTCTGTTATTGTGCCGGCTCACCTGCGCAAGCAATACGCCCGTGATGTGGCCCGATATTTCAGCCAGAGTCAGGACAACTTGCTGCGCATGACCAGCGAGCTGGTGGCGGTTCACCGTGACGGCCATGAATTTCCGATCGACATCGGTATTTTTCGCATTAAATCGGACGATGATTACATGTTTTGCGCATTCGGTCGCGATATCACAGAACGCAAACAATTGAATGAGAGACTGGAGAGACGAGTACAGGAACGCACCGACGAGTTACAGCGATCAAATGAAGAATTGCGCCAATTTGCAAAAATTGCCTCGCATGATTTGCAAGAGCCGCTGCGCGCTGTGCAAGGATTTGTCAATTTGCTGGCTGAGAATACCAAGGGTAAACTGGACCAGGACTGCGACGAATTTATTGAATACATTTTGGATGGTACTGCCCGGATGCAGCAACTGATTCAATCAGTGCTTTTGCATTCGAGCATCACAGCGGAGGATACTGCTTATGCATCATCTGATTGCAACGCCGTTTTAGAGGAAGTTCTGGCTAATCTTGATGCTTCGATTAAAGACAACAAGGCGGAGCTGGAAATCGATAGTCTGCCGACGGTAGGTGTTGAACGTTCGCAATTGGTTCAACTCTTTCAAAACCTGATCAGCAATGCCATCAAATATAGAGGCACCCAGGCACCTCGTATTTATGTCGGCGCCGAGCGCACAGTCAATGACTGGCTGTTTTCGGTGAGAGACAATGGGATAGGTATCGACGCTAAATACGCGGATAGAATTTTTGATATGTTCGCCCGACTCCATGGCAAGACCAAGTATCAGGGCACGGGAATGGGGTTGGCGATATGCAAAAAAATTGTTGAATTGCACGGGGGAAAGATCTGGGTTGAATCGGAAGTTGGTGAAGGATGCATATTTCTCTTCACACTACCGGCGGCACGAAAACTTAAGAGGAGAACGTCCATGGACAACAACATCGAAATATTACTGGTTGAAGATACCCCGTCTGATATCAGGCTGACCCAGGAAGCACTTAAGCGTTCCGGTCTGGCATACAATTTGACAATCGCCAATGATGGTGTTGAGGCTATGGATATGCTCAACGACCTGAAGACGTCGAAGGACAAAAGACTGCCCGATATTATTTTGCTCGACCTGAATATGCCTCGCAAAAACGGACATGAGGTACTGGCCGACATCAAAGCTGACGATAAGTTAAGACAGATCAGCGTCGTGCTTTTAACTGTTTCCCAGCGTGAAGAAGACGTTATGGAAGCCCTTAAATTGAAGATGAACTATTACCTGGCCAAGCCGGTGACCGCCGCCAAGGTATCGGTTTTGATCAAGGCTATTTGCGAATTGCAGTCGGAAGAAAAACAAGTCTCCGGTGGTAAGCGCGGCGATGATGAAACCCATGTGCGCATGGTGCTGGCGGGCAATCCGCATACTGCTACGTCGATTCTGTCCAAGCTGGCGCTTGATGAAAATGTCAGAGTGCGCTCACGTGTAGCTGAAAACCCCGAAACGGCGCCCGATGTGCTGCTTACTCTGGCTCGTGATGAAAACGCCGATGTCCGGGTCAGTGTCTCGGAAAACCCCAAGGTCTCTCTGGCAGTAGTCGAACTATTGGCGAAGGATTCCAGCGAGGACGTCCGTATGGGTCTGGCCGGAAATCCCAACATGCCCGTGCATGTGCTTGAGCAGTTGGTGAACGACGAAAATACCTTTGTCGCCGCCGAAGCCACAAAAACACTGCAGGTGGTGGCAACTGGTGCTAAACCATAAAGGGCACCTGGCCTTACAGAGTTTCGAATATGCTGCAGCCGACTGAGCCCAGGTGGGGCAAACTTCATTGAAATGGGCTCTATCTTCGTCTGTGGCCATGGCTGAATGTTAGCACCCATGTGCATTCGGGTGTCATTTTAATTAATACTATATCGCCAAGTAGTATTAATGGAAAATTTTTGGATACGGAACTCCAGAAAGAGCGTCGATTTGAATAAGTAAGGCGATAACAAAAAGCGCTTGAGCCATGGCCCCAGTGTTTTTTGCTATCGCCGTCCACCTGAGCCTCAAAGACAGGCCCGGTGGTTTATCCTGAATGTTCTATTTAGAGAATTTCAACGGTTGCCAGAGTTTCAATAAGAGCACCGGAATCAGACCAAGCATACCCAGAAGACCGCTCACAATAATGGCTACAACGACTTGCCATGACGGGCCGGCCAGGGCGTAAACAACGTTGACCCCAATGATTGTAGACAGCACGTATGAAAGCGAGCCCCAGAGATGTTTGTTGCCTTGTGTCAGAGGTTTTTCCAAACGTTCCTGGTCAATTGGTTTGTCAGTCGTGAAAGGGTTGGCAGTTTTATTTTCTCGGTCCCTGTTTTTCCAGGCGTAGGCCATTACTTCGTACTTCTTGCAGACGAAGTGGAAGGTGTATCCGGCTAAAGCCCCGCCGACTATTGAGGCGATGAAAATGTTGTGGATCATTTCGCCAATCAAAATGCTGCTGCCTGCGCCGATAGCGCCGCCGATGCCGGTCAAGATAGCGACCAAAATAACGGCTAAGGTGCCGCAGAAGATATAAATAATTGCTTTCATGATTGCTTGGTTTTTGTTTTTGCCAACCGTGTTGACAATAATTTTCGAAGGAAAAATTTTCTTTTCTAAGTTTGCCTGCTTGGTCATAAGACCAATCGCGTTGGTCTTATGACCAACGAATCCAGCCGCCAGAGCGCGCAGGTTCGAAAGTTACGTCCCAGCCCTGGGCTTTGAAGTCGGCTTTTATTTTGGTCTGTGCTTCGGGCTCCGGCCAGTAAATTTGCTCGTTAATGCTGTTTTTGTTTTGACCCATGGCGGCGATGATTTTGTCGCTGAAAGTGGTAACGTCGCTGGCGATTTTCTGCTGGCGTTGCGCTTCTCTGTTGTCACCGTTGTTGCCTGTTTCGCCTTTCTTTGGAATGTTGCTCATAATGGATTTGTTTTTGATTTGTGTTTTTTGTGAATTGTTTTTGTTATGTCAATTGCTAAGTTGAATAGGTTGGCATAGCTACCGAGAACCGCTATTCATCCGTGTTTTGCAATGCCGTGTTGTCTTGCTGGTCAACTAAGACGCGGGGCTGAATGCAATTGGCCGGCTGTATTGGGTCTGGTGGTTTTGTCTGGTGCCTCAAATAGAGCAATTGAAAATCTGGACTTTTAGCCTACCTCTATGCCTCAGGCGCATGCAATGCCCTGGCGGCAAAAGTCTCTAAATCAAGAGCCCGTAAGCCCCTGTCGACGTGGCGACAAACAAATGTAAACTGACTCAGTTCTTTTAAGTCGAAGCTGGTTTATCGCCGGTAGCGGAAGCGGCAGCATCGGCTGCGGCGGCTTGCTCAGCGCGAACTTTGTCAGCTAGTGCGCGGCGCGCCAGGTCGGCAAATATGTCATCCGGATTGTCGACGATGCGATAGAGACTGCGATCGGATGGACTTATGGTGCCGGCTTTTTCCATGGCACTCAGCCATTTGTCCATGTGCGAGTATGTCTTTTTGCCGACGAAATAGATCGGGACTTCTTTGAGTTTGCCGCACTGGATGTGCGTCAGTGTATCTAGAGCTTCAGCTCCTGTGCCTATGCCGCCATCTTCGACAATGAAGTAGTCTGCCTTCTTGAGATTTTCCATGCGGGTGAAAAAGTTGCGATGCTTCAAGGTCAATGTTTGATATCCATTGCCTCGCTTTTCGTGAGGTAGTTTGAGGACGACCCCAATAGATGTGCCGCCCGCTTCGTAAGCACCGCGATTGGCTCCTTCCATCGTGCCTGGACCGCCTCCGGTCATGACGTCGTGACCTTCTTGGGCCATGCGACCGCCGATGTAGCGAGCGCGTTGATAGCGAAAATCATTTTCTTTGAAGCGCGCCGATCCGTATACGACACCGATAGGCTTGGGATTGGCTCTATTAGCCAGTGCATCCAGACCGTAGGTAAAGTCCTGATGGCCCGATACGATCTGTTTTTTCCAGTCGATCGGCATATTACTGTTATCTATCTCATGTCTCAGATTGACACTCGAACGGTTGTACCAGGAGTGCAAAGCCTCATCGGAGAGGTTTTCGGCCTTGGCCGGTGTGGTCTGCTGATCCTCAAAGGCATAGCGTTCGGGATGTCCAGGTTTGACTGTGCTGTCGGCCAGTTTTGTCATGTCGGCCAGAGTGCGCACTCCGCGAATGCCAGTCGAAGGGGCGATAAATTCGTGTGCTGTATTAGCCGCGCCGCCCATGGCGCTGCCTAGAGACCAGGAGGCGATGGAGGCAATGCGCTCCTTGTTTGAGGCCAGTCCGTGTCCATTAGCGAGTGAGCGCAGGTCCGCGTCTATCTCGCCGGCCGCTGCTCCGGAGATGGCGCTGGATGTGATATCGCCGGTCAAAAAGGCTCGGCCGCTTGATTTGAGTGCAATTGACCCGGCCGTCATAGTAGTCAATGCGGTCGCTGATATCAGTGCGTTTTCACCGCGCTTAACCCAAAAATTACCACCATCCGCTTCGTTGACAGGTGTTAAAACACCGCCGAAGGCCAGGCCAATACCGGCTGTCTTAGCCAGAGTTGGGAACATCGCTTTGTTGACGCCGTAGGTGGCCGAGGTCTCCAGCGCCGTTGCAGCGCCCGGTCCGACAAATTTGTGGAAGAGAATCAGGGGTATTGCCGCCGCCGCCGTGCCCCCTGCTACATCTCCAGCCCAGGCGGCGGAGCCGACCTCGGATGGCTTGGGTGGCTCGAACATTTGTACTTTTGGCAAATAATTTGTGTTGGCGACGTGGTCCACTATCTGTGTTATGCCGCTCAACGGTGCCTGCACCAGATTGTATTTGAGCGAGTCCAGACAATGTGAGGCAAACTGACCTACAGCCGAGTCGTCCTTTTCCGTTTTCGCCGAGGCGGAAGAATTGGACAATACGAGGTCCAGGTTTACGTTTGAAACCGGTGTTGCCATATTTGTTTGTTACTTAACCATTAGGCGTAGGTATACGTGTGGTCGTGGATATGGGTTACCACCATCCATCCTATGGGCTGGGGGCTGTACTACCATGGGGAAAACACTACGGAGATTGGGCGGCTTTGATTAATTGAGGGCAAAATCAATCATTCAATCAAGAATCAAGAGCGAGAATGCTTCTGGCGATGTCGTAGATGGCGTCGACTCGATCCAGGTTGTGCACCGCAGGTAGTGCGCTGGTTTGTCGATTGGCTGTGATGGTCAGATTTTCGACAATGGGGATTATGTCTTCGTTGCGACGAACAGCCTGTGCCAGGCCCGCTTCTATCAAGAGATCTACCGTTCCCATTTCCTGTGGCATGGGCTCCGTCAGCAAATTTATGGCCATGGGAAGGCGCCTGGCTACGGCTTCATAGCTGGTTAGGCCGCCGGCTTTGGTCACAAGCAAATCGCCGGCACCGAATAAGTCGGAGAGACATTCGGTATAGCCAAGCACTACCGTGGGCAACTTGCTGCCCGCGCTGTGCTCTTCCATGCGTTGCTTCAAAGTCTCATTGTTGCCGCACAATATGATTACCTGGGTTTCTTTTTTCACCTCGAGCAAGGCCTGATAAATATCAGTCAGAGCCCCACCACCAGCCCATCCTCCTGAAATCAGAATTGTCGGTTTGCTGGCGTCAAGGCCAAGATCGCCCAGTACTTTTTCGCGTGAGACACGGGGCGGATGGACAAAAACCGGTTCAATCGGCATGCCGATTGTTTGAATTTTATCGGGCTCTATGCCCATTTTGATCAATTGATCGCAGGCCAGGTCATTGGGGGCAATCAACAGGTCGGCGCCTTTGCAGGCCCAGCCGCTCCACAAATTGGCATTGGGATCGGTTAAAACGACAACTAATTTTGTCGTGTCTATCAGCCCTGCGTCTCGTCTGGCGCGATCCATATAGTGATTGACCATGGGATGTACTGATACCACTATTGATGGCTTGATTCTGTCGTAAACGGTTTGCAAATACGAGCGGCACATGAGGTAGCCCAGGTAAGTTTCGTTTGGTTTGAAAGTCTCGATAAAGCCCGTGTAGTACTTCATCCAGTCTTGATGGTAGCGCAGGAGGTAATTGTATAAGCCAACAAAAAAGGCGTTGACGGCATTGGTTTCTTGGACCACTGTTTCAACGAAAATGGTTACTCTTTTGCCAGACCCTTGCTCTTGGGCGGCGCTCGTAAGCTCTTCGATGGCAGTGCGCACGGCTTCAGCTGCTGACTTGTGTCCGCCGCCCGTGTCGGCGTAACAGATGAGAATGCGATGTTCGCCCATCAACGAAGTGCCGGCGATGGTTCTTCCAAAAGGTGTGGCTGCGTTCCGCTCTCTGTCTGATTCTCGTGCTTCACGGCCTGGACTGATCTCTCTTCTTTGTCTTCGCGCCGATCTCGCTTGTCCGGTTTGCCGCTGCTATCTGTTTTGTCGCTTTTGTCCTTGTCATTTTTGTCTTTATCTTTGACCCTGCCTGGTCTGCCCATGAGCATATGCAGCAAGGGAGAGCGTTTTTCCAGGATCTGATTAAGTTGGCGTGCGACGAGGTCCAGATGACCAATCGCTTGTCTGGTCGATGACAGTGTTTCTCTTATGTCCGTACCGTACTTGGGATTCTTGAACAACTCATCCACTTTTTTCAAGCTGCTCTGCGCTTTATCCAATATTTCTTTGGCATCTGTGCGCAGATCCTTGTCCTGGGTGATGGACTGCACTACTTTGACGACGCGCTCAAGGTCCGCAGTTGAGCTGTGCAATTTGTCCAGAGCTGCGATCAGGTCGGCTCTGAGATCTTTATCCTTGATTGTCAGATTCAGTTCATGCATGGTGCTCTTCACCGTCTCAACAGTATCTTTGGCCATGGCTACTGTTTCTTTCAGGTCGGTGGAAAACTTTGTATTGCTAAGTAGTTTGTTCAAGTGCTGCGAGGTTTTGGTTGTCTCGGTGGTCAACTTGGACAGATCGTTCTCCAGTGGCAATGCTTTCTCTATCACAGGCATAGTCTTATCAGCCAAAATTGCCAGCTGGTCGGCGGCTCTGACCAGGCGGATGCGGTCGGCGTCAAAATTGTCGGCCATTTTTTTAGTATCGATACGACTGAGACCGACAACGATATTGTTTAGCGCCAGTTCCGGACGCACTGGATCTTCGCCTTCCACTGCTGTTTCGTCAGCCATTTCGGGTAGCTCCGGTTCACCCGCCTGGCGCTTCGGTACCATTATTTCTACGTACTTGGCGCCGACGATGCCATTGTTGAGGATGTCGAAGTGCGATCCGACCGGCAGCTTGATTGAATGATTGGTGATTTTGAGGCGGGCCAGGACACGGTGCTCACTTTGCCAGCTGAGTTTTTCTACCAGACCGACTTTGACCCCGTCTACGAATACATTGGCGTTATCACTGAGCTGGGCAATGTCGTGAAAGTAGACATTGATATAACGGGGCTGGTGCAGGTGGTAGTTGTCGCGCATCCACAGACCGCCCCAGGCGAGCAAGACCAGGGCGACAACGGTGAAAATACCGAGTGAACCGTCAGCGGCAATTTCGACGAATTGTTTTTCTTTTGTAAGTGTTGACGTCATTGAAAATACGCTATGAGTGAGACTAATAAATTACAGGCAAAACCACAAACAAAGAGGGCGGTAACTGCGTTGGCGGCCGGTGAGAGGATTTTCACACTGGCGCTGTTTTCATGTCCAATTTCATTTCCTCGCTGCTCACAGATCGCCGCCCAGCGACCGGCCGCGCATCCGGCAAAGATAGCAATTGTTGGGTTTACTAAAATGAGTTTTACAAAATAGACAATGATGTCCTTGTCTTGGATCGCCACCTTGGCCGAGTCAACGAACTGATGGGTTGTACTCAGGGTCATTAGCGGGGTAAACAATGCCCCGGTGACAAAACCGATTACAAGGCCGTAACCGCCGAGGGGGACGGACATTATTAGTGCGATTATGTAACGAGGCAAAATAAAGGCGGCGGCAAAGGCCCCGTCCGATTCCTGCGGATTGTCTTTGGTGACGAGGTAGGCCTGGTCGGCTATCATCGCGGCTACCCGGGCACACCAGGCCAGGCTGACGGTCAGTGGTCCCATTTCTCTCAACAGGCCGAGTGAAATCACCGCTCCGGCCAGGTCCTGGGCCTGATAGCGTTCTAATTCGATAATACATTGCATTGTCAGAGCGATGGCTACTACGACCGCCGCTAGAGCGACAAGGTGAAAGGATTGCGGCCCCATCCAGCGTGCAATCGGTCGCAACTCTGACCAGCGCAAGCGCATCGTAGGCAGCGAAGCAAGGCACAGACCAAAATATCTGGTCGCCCGTCCAAGCGGCGCCAACCAGGTGATCAGGTCGGCTCCGGGCATCCGTTGAGCTAGTGAAGTTAACGGCATTTAACCCCTTAACCGGCCACAGGGCCGGTAAAGAGAGACTTTAACATGGGTATCCAAGATCAGTCGACGGCGCCCAGGCCGTGGGGTTCCAGTAAAATGAAATTGTGATCACTTCAGGCTAGGTAATTGCCTGGATCCGGCCGGGCCTAGGCAATTGCTCGAACAACGCCGCCGTCTACGCGCATGGCACTGCCGGTAGTGGCGGAGGCGAGTGGGCTGGACAGGTAGGTGACAAGTGCGGCTACCTCTTCGGTGGTGGCGAAGCGCTTGATCAGCGAGCTGGGACGGACTGTTTCGAAAAATTCCTTTTCCACCTGGGCCTTATCTTTGCCGCTATGGGTGGCCATATTGTCGACAAAATCAACGACGCCATCGGAAGCGGTTGGTCCCGGCAGGACAGAATTCACCGTGATGTTTGTGCCGGCGCAATCTTCTGCCAGGCCTCTGGCAACGCTTATCTGGGCTGTTTTGGTCATGCCGTAGTGAATCATTTCTTTGGGTATCTGAATGCCTGATTCGCTGGAGATGAAAATTATGCGACCCCAGTTATTTTTTTTCATGCCCGGCAAATATGCTCTGCTGAGCCGCACCCCGCTCATTACATTGACTTCGAAAAAGCGTGTCCAGTCTTCGTCGCTTATGTCGGCGAATGATTTGGGCTCGAATATGCCGACGTTGTTTATTAGTATGTCTACAGTCGGCAACGCTTTTGTCAGCTGCGCCACACCCGCGGCTGTACCGAGATCGGCAGCTATACCCTTGAGTTTGGCCTGGGGCAAAGTGGCTTTGATGCGAGCTATGGCTTCATCCACTTTGTCCTGGCGACGAGAGTTCAGATAAACGAGTGCGCCCTCGGCAGCCAGCGATTGGGCGATGGAAAATCCTATCCCCAGCGATGATCCTGTTACCAAAGCCGTTTTGTCGGCGATCTGTAAATCCATTTTTGACTCCTTTATTTCAGTTTGGCGTAAATCAACTGGTCGCAAAATTTGCCGTCTTTGAAAACGGATTTTTTCAGCCTTCCTTCCAGGTCCCAATTGCATTTTTCAAGGACCCGTGCCGATGCCGGATTCCAATCGTAGACCGAGGCGTAAAGGCGGACAATGTCAAAATTTTCAAAAAA
>Ga0105248_10002418_pt1 | contig 20722 bp, 17 predicted proteins | sample KBSS34metaG_FD_81524 | JGI IMG/M metagenome (GOLD analysis project Ga0105248, IMG submission 81524) | Switchgrass rhizosphere microbial communities from Kellogg Biological Station, Michigan, USA - KBS S3-4 metaG | ecosystem: Host-associated > Plants > Roots > Rhizosphere > Soil | place...
CAGCGCCACGCGGCGATCGGGCCGGCGTCGTCGAGCGCCGCGAGCCTGGCGGCCGCGCACGCGCTCAAGATTCTGATCGTCGATGATCACGCCGCGGTGCGCAGGGTGTTCCGCGACGTCCTGCAGGAGCGGCTCGAGCTGTGCGTCGTCGGCGAGGCGTCCAACGGACTAGAGGCGATCGCGCAGGCGCACGCGCTCCGGCCACATGTGATCCTGATGGACATCTCGATGCCCCGGATGGATGGCGTCGATGCCACGCGGCGCATTCACGGCGAACTGCCGGCCATCCAGATCCTGGGGCTGTCGATGCAGGTTCGAACGGAGACGCACCATCCGATCGAGAGCGCCGGTGCGTCGGGCTTCTTCGTCAAAGGCGCCGACACCCAGCGGCTGATCGATCACCTGCTGGGTGTGCACGCCGCCATGGTCGCCGGGTTGGCGTCTTAGCCGCGCGGCGACGGTACGCACCGGCGTCGTGTTCGGATATAATTCTTGATTCTGCTTCGCGGAAGTGGCGGAACGGCAGACGCACCAGCTTGAGGGGCTGGCGGGGGCAACCCCGTGGAGGTTCGAATCCTCTCTTCCGCACCATTCGACTCGGCCTCGGCTCTCGCCGAGGCCTCGCTCATGGCAGGCCGAGTCGAATGCCCTGAGCGAGGCCCTAAGGCCGAGTCGAAGGGCCTCCGCAAAAACGTCCCACCTCAATAGGTCTTGTTCCTATACAGTCGAAAAGCGCGATCGCACGTGAGCGTCAGTTGAAGCGATGGACCACCAGCAAGAAAGAGGCTCTGATCGTTGGTGACTTGCAGACCGTCAAATCACCAAGCAAGCGACGCGGGCGATAGCTCCGCGATCCTGCGACGCTCGACAGCGCCTTTGCCGATCGCGTTCGTGATTGCGATTCTCATGAGCCTGTTAGGAAGGACGCTGCTTTCGGGCGGGTTCCTCGTCGGCTTCGAGTACAACGGCTGGTGTGAGATCGTCGGTTGTGTGCAATGCGCGTGCAACCGATCCGCTTTGCGCTTTTCCGCTTCGCCTTTCTGCTTCCGCTGCTCCGCTGCCAGCTTCTGACTCTCCAACCAGATCGAGTGCGCATCGCGAAGAGGTCCGTTATCGGCGATTCAAGGCCGGGTGCCGGCGCTGAGACGCATGAGAATCACGAGCCCCGCGATTAACAGCAGGAACTCGGCCCACACGCCGACGTCGGACTCGTCAGGTGCGGCTGGATCGAGCGCACGTACCGAGGCAGCGATCGCCAACAACGCGAGCAACCCGTCACCAGTGGTGAACCAGGCGATGCCGAATGCGGCGCCAATCGACCATCGAGGCAGCCGCCCGAGGGCCGAGAAGCCGCGATTGCCGTCGAGCTGCCAGACGGGCAGGAGATTGAAGATGTTGATCCATGCGCCCGTGTGCGCAATCGCGGCCCACATCGGCCCGGCACCGAGCTTCGACATCGCCCATGCCGCCGACGCTGCGCCGAGCCCCCAGGCTGGTCCAGCCAGTCCGACTCGCGCGTTCTGTGAAGGCGGCAGCGACGCCTGGCGTAGACGGATAAAGGCGCCGAGGCCGGGCACGAACATCGGCGCGGTCGCCGCGATGCCGTAGCGACGGAGGGCGACGACGTGCCCCATCTCGTGGACGTAGATCGACAGCACCAGGCCGAGGGCAAACCACATGCCCCACGCGGTCCAGTACACGCCGAAGGCGAGCAGCATCGAGAACAACGTGCTGGCTTTCGTAAGGCCCAGCAACAGCACCTTGCCATTGGTTAATAGTGCGACCGCCAGGAATTTCATCTTCCATAAGAAGACGCCTGCGGGGCCGAGACCGATGATCCATTTCCAGACTCTTGACTGCGGCTGCGGCGTCGGAGTGGGCTCAATCCTCGACGAAAGGGCAGCAATCCTGCGGCTGACCGTCTCGTGCTGACGCGATCCAACCGGCAGTAGCGTCAGCGCATGATTCCACGCCGTCAACTCGGCGTCGCGGTCGGCGACACGTGATGCATCGGCCGCCTGCAGACCCAATCTCTTTAGTTGTTCGCTGTGAATCAGTGTCAGGCAGCCCGGACACGCGAGAATCCCACCGGCGATTTCCGTGCCGCACTTCGAGCAGAGTGTCGCGGCCGCATCCGAGAGGGCCGGAACACCGCTCATACAACCGCAGGCGACTCTTGTGGCTTCATCAGCGGGTGTGGCCCACTGATGACGACCGCGCGGCGTCGGTTGAGTTTCCAGGCCTGGTACACGCCAATGCCGATGATGACCAGGCCGATCAGGTTACTGACTCCAGCGAAGAACGGAACGGCGCATGCGAGGACCAGCAACAGGAAAAGAGCGAGCAGCGCGCCACCAAGCGTCACGGCTCGCGAAGAACCTTTCGACACCGGCCCTGAAGTCGTCGTCACGCCTCGGCTGGCGTGGGACTGGGTGTCCGGCCGCTCGCGCCCTGATTCCACGCCAGGGTTCATGTTCCCGCTCGCCGCGCGGCTGTTCTTGTCGAGCTCCTTCACGATCATTGGCACGTAGGACGTCACGATGGCGAGGTAGGTGAGGGCCATGGCCAACGCCTGATATTTCCATCCACCGCGACCGTACGATCCCCAGCTCACGGCCTTGCCCACCCCGACGCCGACGACTATCGAAATGAGACTCAGCTCATAGCCGCTGATCGCCAGGATCGCGTAGTACAGGATGGTTCCAGCCGCGGCGGCGACCAAGCCTGCGCCGGTCGCGCGCACGGATCGGGATAGAGGAGAGCCCGCAGTCAGCCGTGTGCGGACCTGTTCGCAACAGCCACTACAGATGGTGGCGCCATTGATCTGGAAATATGAGTCGAACAACGGACCATGACAAATCGCACACGGTGTGCGATCGGGTCCTCCAGCAAACTCTGCACGCTCCAGGTCCAGATTGTCGATTGACGTGTCCGGAGCGGACGAGAAGCCGGGAGCGGCGACTGTGCGACGATTTCGTCGTTCCGCTTCCTCCAGAATGATCTGTCTACCCTCGTCGCTGTACTGGTCCAGGCAGCGCAAGGCATCGGCGACCTCCACGTCGGTCTTCCGACGCCAGGCGTCTGCGGCGGCTTTGATGTTGTCGATTGGTGTCGCTGCTCCGGCTATCCGGCGGCCATCGTGTGAAAGCGCCGGCGCATGGTTTGGCTTTTGTCCTATCTGAGCGTATTCACCGGCGGGATTGAGCTCTGTCTGCGTCAATAGGCCGGCGAGTGCCTCAAAGCTTCCTCCCACCGCTTCGAGGTGCCGAGCGATGCGTTCGAGGGCGGGAGCGGACGGCTCCTCGCGGCCGTCTTCTATTGCCGCGAGATACGGCTCTCGTATCCCAGTGAGAGTGGAAAGCTCTTTGAGTGTCAGGCCAGCGGTGAGGCGGAGTCGACGAATCTCAGGGCCCAGGCTGTCTCGCTCAGGTCCGTCAGGATTCGTCATAGGCGACTGCTCGAATCGAGTGCCGGCGAAGAATCGCCAACGCTCTTTCAAACGCGCGGACAGTCAGATTCTGCGAAATGAACTCTACCACCGGTGGAGGCGCTTCGAAAGCCGGTTGGAATCTGCGGCTACCGACAAGTTCGCGAGCGAAATCTCGCATCCATTCCAGGAACCTTGCTTGCTTTACAATTGCCCTTAGCGCCTCGTGAGCCGCGCGAGGTTCACGACTCCCCTTCACGACTCTCGCATTCTTGTCTGGATACTAGATGCCGGAACAGCGCGAAGCCCGCGCGATCATCGAACACGCCGAACAAGCGGCCGCGGCCGGCGACTACGCCTCCGCTGAGGAGCTGTTGCGCGAAGCGGCTGGTCTTCAGGAGCAGACGCTGGGCCCGAACCATCCAGACGTCGCCAACACGCTGAACAACCTCGGCGTCGTCTGCGAGATAACAGACAATCCGATCGACGCGGAGCACTACTTCCGCCGGGCGTACACCATCGCGACCGCGACGCTGCCACCGGACCATCCGTTCGTCGCCACGAGTCGCAAGAACCTTCACGATTTCTGCGCGGCCCGCGGCCGGCCGGTGGAGTTGCCGCCGTCACCACCGGGCGTTGCAGCCTGGCTGGATGCGCCCGCGCCTGCAGCGCCACTGCGCGAATCGTCGCGGTCGGCGAACAAGCAGAAGGTGTTGCCGATCCCTCGGAAGAGATCCCGACGCCCGCTCGCTCTTGGCACGTTGAGCGGGGGTGTCCTACTGATCGCGATTCTGACGTGGGCCCACCCTTGGGGCAGTCCGGTTGAGGAGACAAAACCTGCGCTGGCGACCGCGACACCTCCTGCGCGCCAGACTCCGGCCCTGGCGCCAACGGCTCCGCCCGCCGAGCCGCTCGCGCGACCGCAACGCACCCCGAAGCCCACTCAGCCCACTCGAGGCGCGGCCGACGCGATTGGCGCCAGGCCAAGCACGCCTGCAAGCCCCGCCGTGACGCCGACGGTGGCAACGGCGCAGCTCTGCACCGCCCTCAGGGAGTGGCGATGCGAAGCTGCGGACAGCCAGGTTCGGCCTGGGCCAATGTTCTTCTACACGCAGGTAAAATCCGCAACCGCCACCACGATTGAGCACCGCTGGTATCAGGGCAATCGCATGCGCCGCGTGGTGCAGCTCCGCGTCGAGGCCAGTCCCGGCACCGGTTACCGCACCTACAGCCGCAACACCATCAGCAGTGAGCGCAAAGGCGACTGGCGAGTCGAGCTACGGAGCGCGGATGGCACCATGCTCCACGAAGAGCGCTTCACAGTCCGGTAGCCAGCACGCTTCTGCGCGACATCCGTTCGATCGATGTGCGTCAGTCGTTCAACTCGCGCAGTGACGTTGCGGACGGCCGGTCTCGAGAGGTGGGCACGTCGACGTCGATCGCCGCATTCTGAACAACATCGACGTCACCGCATGCGTTTGCGAGAATGGAACGGACGAGATCGGCTGCGGGCCGGATTCGCGGGCGACAGCGCGGCGAGGATCTCGTCTACGATCATTGCTGCAGGCCTCATCGTCTCGACTTTCCGATTTGGAACGGCCACATAGATCTCGAACCTTGCCCGTACCACGGCCTCTTCTCTCTCATAGGATCTTCCGAATGGACGCGCGACCTGCCGCCGGACGGTCTCAGCCACGCAGCAGTCCAGGTTCAGGGACGGCAGCAACACGAATGCCCGGGCGCATTCCTCGATCTCGCGGCGAATGCGCCGGTATTCCGGGTGAGCGTCGCTCGCATACGTCATGAAGCCGGAAGATAGCGCAACAACTCCGGGACGGACGCCTTCGCGGAACACTGAGCAGTACGCCTCGACATTCTGTCGAACATATGCCTCGTAGCCGTGCCGGTTGATGTACTGGCTGATGTCTCCGACTCGGCTGACAAGGTGCCGATCGAGATCGAGGAAGGTGACGTCGAGGCGCTCCGCCAGCAGCGCACCGATTGTGCTCTTGCCGGCTCCGCCGGGGCCGATCAGTCGAATCATCGCATCGCCATTGACGCAGTCCGTGAGACATCAAGATCCGCAACGACGAGTCCCTGCGCGAGTTCCTGCGCCGACTGCCGCACGTGCCCATACGAATCGACGATTCGCGACGATCCGTACGACACGATTCCATCAGCGCGGGCATAGTCCGCCAAGCCTCCTAGGATCGCCTGGGGGCAACAGAGGATCATGACGCCGTTTCACTGCATATACGGTGGCGTGTTGTTCGCAATCCTCTTGAAGTCGTCGTCGGTCAACGGCAACAGCTTGCGCATCGCTGCCCACGCGCCGCCCGGCGTCGTAGCGGCCGTCGTCGCATCGGAGCCGAACAGCACTCGCGCCGGGAGCCGCCTGATCGCCGCGGCCCAGCGCCGCGCATTATCTGGAGTCGGAGGCTCGCCAAGCGTCGTCGCGTCGAAATATAGATTGCGAGTCCGCGGATCGTTCCGCGCCACCGCGTCGACGAAGACGTCGAGCGCCTGCTGGGCACCTTCGTCCTGCGGCGACCCCGCGCTCGCGAGGTGCGCGACTTGCACGACCACGTCCGGCGCCGCGGGCAGGAGCTCGTTCAGGAAGATCAACGCCTCCTCACGCCCCCACGGCAGCTTCGCTGTGACCGACGCGCGCAGGTGCGCCACGATCGCCATGCGACGGTCGTTCGCCGCCCGGAACACCCGTCGCACCTGTGCGATGTGTTCGGGATTGTGGTAGTCGACGACGGAGTTGCCGAAATGCAGCTTGAGGCCGCGCCGAAGGTTCGGATCGGCGGCGCAGCGGGCCAGCTCCTCCAGCGCGTAGTCCTTCAACGGGTTCAGCCCGCAGAATCCGATCAGACGATCCGGGAACTGTGCGACCTGTTTGCTGGTCCAGTCATTGTCGCGTTTGAGCTGCTCCCCGGGATGGTCGGCCTTTCGAGAAGGCTGCTCGAATATGTACGCCGTGGACAGGACGACTGCGCGTTTGATGCCTGCCACATCGAGCTGCTCGATCAGGTCGGCGGCGGTTCGAGGCTTCACTGCCGCCACTGGCGTCGTCGTCGTCATGAGTGCCGCGAGCTCGGGACTGAACAGGTGCTGATGGTAGTCGGCGAGCGGTACCGGCGGCCTTGTGTTGCGACGTTCCTGCTCCGCGGCTTGAGCGAACGCGAGCCAGGCCAAAGCGAGGGCGACTGCGCTGGCAAGTCGAGTCTGCATCATCGCCAATCCACGTCCGCGCGACCGAGAGACGAGTCGATCACGCAGGTTCACGCGGTTCGATCAATCCGGTACCGTCCAACGTTCGACGGCCATGAAACAACGACGAAGCCGGCTCCGATCGAGTCTCGACGCTCAGTTCTTACCGCGGCGCTTCTTTCCGGTGATGGACGTCAAGGCACGGAATTTCGGGTCACGTTTGCGCGACATGATCTCCGCAGCTGTGACGCCGTTGTTGTTGGGCAGATCAAACCGGGCACCGCATCGGGCAAGCAGCTCGAAGTGCTCGTAATCCGATCCCTTCTTCAGCATCATGTGCGCTGCGGTCATGCCTCGATCGTTCTGCGCGTTGACGTTGGCGCCGCACGCGAGCATCGCCGCGGCAGCTTCGAAGTGACTCCAGCCGATCGCCCCGAGAAATGGCGTGTCGCCCGGGCCTGACGGCTCCTCGATATCGGCGCCATAGCGCACGAGCAAGCGGATGGCATCGGTGTCGCGGTTGTAGGCCGCCGCGTAGAGCGAATACTGCGGGCTCGCGCCAAGCTTCAGTAGGTGCTCGGCCAAGATGAGATTTCGTCCAAAGGAGACGCAGTACCATACGGGCGTGGCGCGCCAACGTCCTTCCGTGAATGCGTGATCCCGCAAATCGATCCCGTGCGCCAGCAGCACGTCAGCAGTGCGAATGCTCGACTTGGAATCGCGGCCATCGAGCGGTGTCGCACAGCAGACATGCAGCCAATTGCGCCCACGCTCATCCCGATGCTTGACGAGCTGCGGCTTCTCTTTTAGTCCTGCATCGACGGCCTTCCAGTCGAATGCCCGTACGAGCGGTAGCATGGAAGTCTTGGACACCATATTCGTTGGACTCCACAGGAGACTGAGGGGAGCCCAGCTGCTCAGCACGCTCCCGCCCAACATCCGTCCGCAGACTGACTACCATAACCGGAAAACACAACGTGAGCGAACCAGACGCGACTTGTGACCTGTCCTGTCACAGTCGACCAGTAAAGTGCGTGTAAAGAGGTGGGCATAGGCGAATGGACATTCTCAGCAACAGGGCGCGCAAGCTGCTTCGGGATAGCAAGCTCCGAGACAAGATCGACGAACTCCTGCGAGAGGGCGAAATGTGCGTCACCGTTGTGGTGGACGACTACGAGTCGCACCCTGCTGAAGGTGCGGTGCGCGAGTCGAAGCAAATCATCGTGAGACGGCTGGTCGCATAGATCGCAGGGTGAATCTCGCCCTTCCCGCTCTCGTAATCCTTCTAGGACTCCTGCCTGGAATCGCGTGCTTTTACGGCTATTTTGCCGGGCGCTTTGACAAGCGCAGCGCTGGACTGTCTGGCGTCGAAGAGCTGGCGCTATACGTTATTTTTGCCATCCCCCTGAACGCCGTTGCGTTGCTGGTCTGCCGACATTTTGGGCTGTCGTTCCAATTTGCGTTGGCCACGCGATTCCTGGCGGGTAGCCTCAGCGACACGGGGATCGAAGCAGCGACGTCTGCGCTTCAAAGGTCTGCGGTCGCCACGTCGTGGACGTATCTTGCCATCCTGTTCTGCAGCTATTTGTCGGGGTCGATCTGGCGCCGGATCATCTGGACATGTCGGCTTGACATCCACGTTCCCTTGCTTCGATTGAAACACTCATGGTTCTACATTTTGCAAGGGCGCTTGCCGCGGTTACCGAGGGGTGTGTTGGCCTATGTCGACGTGCTCACGGAACATCCCGGTGAGGCACCGGAGCGTTCGCGCCTCTTTCGAGGCCTGGTTGTAGACTTCGAAATTTCATCAGTCGGCGGCATCGACTCGCTAACTCTGCGCGACAGCACGAGAGGAAAGGGCCGTGGGTCCGAATTTGAATGGGTGAGTATCCCCAGCAGCCGCCTCATCATCGTGGGATCCACGATTCACTCGATCAACATGACGTACGTTGCAATCGAAGAACCAGAACCCCATGGGCGGGCCAGGTTTCAGCAGCGGTTGCGGATATTCGCACGAAGGTTCTTTCTAGAAGAACCCTGAACTCATCTCGTGGCTGCGCCGTCAGTTGGCTCGTCGGTCGGCTCTACGCAGGACCGCGTTACCGGCGCGGGTTTGAAGGGAATGCGTTCTTCAATTCGTCGAGGCCGACCTTGATGGTGGCCCTGGCGAGTCGATCAAGGTCAGCCTCCCCACCGACGAAGTGGAACGTACGGTGGACGTGCGTGTACTGTTGCGCGGGCGCCAGGCCGAGGGCTGGCGACGACGTCTCGAGCTCGAAGAACGGCCCGAGCGGCGCCTTCCCCGGCTCCGGCGGACCATCGTTATAGCTGTTGATCACATCGCCCTTGTAGGGCTCGCGCTGAATCTCCCACATCGAATTGACGTAGCGCGGCGCGCCATCTTGTGGACGGGTGTACTGCACCAGCGTCAGAACGTGACCCGAGGCATCGTAACTGCCGGCCATCTGCAGGGCCCGCAAAGGGGACAGTCCGATCTTGCTGCGATACTGGCCGTCCCCGCGGAAGAACACCGCCGAAGTCGAGATGACGAGCCGATCGGCGGGGACTTTCCCGAAGTACGCGTCGTTGACGATGGGACCGCTGGTCGACTCGGGGCCTGGCGTAAACGGCAGGACGATCGTCGTGTCCGCCGACGGATTGAACATCCCGAGAATCCACACCGAGACGAGTCCGGTATCAGGTTTCCACTCGGCGCTTCCCGCGTTCGTCACGATGTTGGACGATTCGAATGCCACCGTCCGTACAGCGCTGCCAGGAGACGCGCCCAACAATCTCGCGACATCCCCGCTGGACAACAGACGAACCGTCCGGTCGACGTCGACGGTCATCTGCGTTCCGGAGTAGTTGACGAGCGTCATCGGTTTCCTGAAGCGCACCTCCGTCGCCGACTGGCCCGCGATGTCCCAGGTGTCCCAATCGATCGGCCCCGGCACCTGCCAGTGATCGAGGTCGAACGGATCGCCGGGCTTGAAGTAGAGGGCGAACTGGCCGCCTTCAGGGCCCAGCCAGAATCGATCTTCGCCGCCGAAGACATTCATGTGCGGCTGCCGCTTGCCCGACGCAATCGCCGCCCGCCCGATCCATCCGAAACTCGGCGCGTCGCTGCCGCCGGTCGTGCTCGTCATGACGCGTCCCTGGTACGCTGGTGCCACCGCGACCTGCGCGGATCCGGATGGGTCGGCGAGCACCACAACCTGCGTGTGTTGTCGAAGAAAGGCGATGTCCGCGTCGAAGCCCACCGTGCGCGCCGACGTCACCGGTGGCGTCCCACGAGAACACGTGGCGGCCGCAAGGCCCATCAATGCAACGATCGCCAACCGCTCTCCCCGTCTGGTCCGCACGCGCATGGAGCGCCCATTCTACGATCAGGCCGTGCGCGGAGCGTCGGTGAGATGTTGGAGCCGCTTGACGCGATCGCCGACCGCTCCTACGATCAGGGCTCCCAGCACATGTTTTTCTGGTTCACTCGACGCGAAGACCTGCTGCGCTACGAGGCGCGCCAGCTTCCATCCGGCGTGTTCGAGTTCTGCGTCATCGACGAGCACGGAAAGCACACGGTCGAAACCTTTCCAAGCGGCGACGCGCTGGACGCGCGTCAGCTCGATTTCGAGCGCCAAGTCAGGGACGAAGGGTGGACCGGCCCGCACGGCTGGAACCTATAGCAGTCGGGGTGCTCGATGAGAGGTCTCGGCCTGCCGCAGCTCGTCACCCTTTTCGCCGCCATCCTGATCATCTGGTGGATCTTCAGCCGTCGCGGCGGCGTGTCGTGACTGCGGCGCGTTCAAAACCCTCGAGGACGAGCTGCGCCCATGAAGGTCGTTGAAGCGTCACCGATCACGCGTGCTCGCTGAGCACGTACGGGCCATCCTGCAACACCGTCCGCCAGCCGTTGATGCCCCGCGGTTTCCACGCGTTGTGTCCCGCCTCGAGATAGTGGTAGTTGATCGACACGGCTTGCGCCGGGCCCACCATCGAGTGAATGCGGATATCGCGGCCCGGCACATCGTCGAGCGCATCTTTTTCGACGGGCACCGCCTGCTCGTTGAGCCCGTAGCGGCAGTACATCCATGTCGGCGCATCGACCGGCACGATGTCGATGCCGCGGAACAGCTCTGACGCGCACTTCGCTTCGATCGGACCGGGGACAACGCAACGCTGCATCGTCAGGCTGTCGCCGTGGGCAGTGGCGCCGCTGGTGAACATCGCGGCCGCGACGCCGGCCATGAAGAATTCCTCGGGTCGATTCGACCGCCGCCCTGGCTGATAGGTTTCCGCGGCGCCCATCATCTCGGTGTTGATGCACGCGTCCTTCGTGCCACGAAAGTCGACGACGACGCCGTCAGGACGCGTCCCGCCGAAGCCGTTGCGAATCTCGAATCCGTCCTTGCCGACCTTTCGCGGCCAATCGTCGGACCGGAGCGTCTGGTAGGCCGTGAACCCGGCCGAGGGCAGGTACGGCAGCGCGTTGGGATCGTTCGGATTGCACATCCCTCGCGCCATCAACAGGCCCGGCGCCGGCGGCAACGTGATGGTCTCAGGGTTTTCCATGTTCTGGTACGGCTCGTTCCCGAACGTCAGGATGGCGTGGTCGAATTCCGCGAGCACGGCTGCGAGGCTGTTGATGAACTGCTGCTGCGCGGCGAGCCCTTCGGGAATGAAGTCGCACACGGCACAGCACTCGAGGCGCATGCCGACACTCCGTGTCAGCACGCACAGCTTGCGCACCCAACCCATGTAATCCGGCACCTGGCGGAAGTCGAGGCCGGTCACCTTCCAGTTGCAGAACACACGGATGCCGTTGCCCTTGATCGAATTGATCCACGACAGGTAGGTACGCAGCTGCGGCTCGCCGCCGGTGATGAGCAGGCGCAGCGCGTCGAATCCGGTCGCCATCTTCCACTTCCACGGTCCGGCATCGTCGAACAGGCGGGGCCCGTTGCTCCGTAGGCGTCCAAGAATCGGCGGGCCCGGCTTCGGATCGTGCCGCTCGTGCCACTGCGGCAGATCGCGCAGGTGAGCGCGCATGTCGTCGACCGTCTTGCCCTCGAGAGCCATCACCATCAGCGTGGCCGCGAGCGGATCCTTGGCGTTCTCCAGGTCCGGCGCCTGGCCGAGCTCCTCCCGCACGACCGCGATGACCGTGCCGAGATACATCTGCAGGTTCTTGACGGTCAGATCGATTGGAATCGTCGTCGCCATTAGCGTATGCCCTCGCGGGTCTGAGTGTAGCAAGGGTCGCCGGCTGGCTTCGCAGGTTTGTTGGAAGGGTTCGCGGGAGGAGAGCACCGCGGGGCACCCTCTTCGAGCGAGGGTGCCCCGGTTGCGGCTGCGCGATGGGGGCTCTATCAGCGGCGGCGGACGCGACGACGAACCGCCCCGAACAAGCCGGCTCCGACCAGGACGATTGTCGCAGGCTCGGGAACCGTCGTCGCCGTGACCTCGAAGCTGCCGGAGTTGTTCCACCAACCGAAACCGTCCATCGTCCCAAGATAGAGCCGTGTCGCGCCCGCCGGCACGATGAACTGTTGAACGCTGAGGCCGTCATTACGAAGTCCGTCACCAATGAAGAACGGCTGTTTCAAAAGAGGACTGAGCGACGCGAAGTCGCGCGACGCCAACGTGCTGAAGTCGAGCGTGGCTCCGGGAGCCGGGGTCAGGCTGGGCTGACTGGGTCCAAGGAACACGCCGACCAACGAATCGATTGGTGCGATGAGATTACCAATGCCGTTCTCTGCGCCCGCGCCGTGTCCTGTCGGTCCTTCGCCGAAGTCGCCTTCGGGGCCGGCATAAGCGCAGCTGCCAGAGGGGCAATGGTCTGTCAGGCCTGTGACGGAAAAGGTGAGGACATCTCCTGGGGTGAAGAACAGGAGAACCTGGACCGGTGACTGGCCTGGCGCGAAGTCTTCGAATGAAGCGGCCGATCCGTTGGGCATGCCTGCGAGCCACGGATCCGCGGTCCCCGGAACGATCGTGGAGGCATTCGCGCTTGCGGTCAGTCCGAGTGCAAGCGTCGCGGCGACCAGAATTCGAACCATCCCTGAGTCCTCCTCACGAAAACCGTATCGAGTGGAGGTTGAGCAATCGACACGCCACGCGACGGCGATTCATTCAACGCAGCAGGACTGTAATTCGTGACGCAGCGGCACTTGCATCCTGCGAAAATCATTGGACATTCACCGCGGGTGCCGCCGGTGTCACGGCGAAAGTCGGACAGGTGCAGCACTGTGCATAACATCGGAGCCGGAGACTTAACCCTCGCAGTCGCCTCCGCGCCGACCTTCCCATCACCCGATAATGGTGCCGTTGTGGGAATGACCTAGGGTGAATTCCTCGTACACCGCCGATCTCGAGCTCGCGCGGCAATGCGCGGCCGGGGATGAACAGGCGTGGGACCGCTTCGTCCTCGAGTACCGGCCGATCCTCTACCGCGCCGCCGACGCGCTCGACCCCTCGGGCAACGCGCGCGATCTCGCCGATTCCTTGTACGCGGATCTCTACAGCAAGTCGCTCTTCCGCTACTTTCAGGGCCGCAGCAGTCTGGCGACGTGGCTGCGTGCGGTGCTCTCGCAGCGATACGTCGATCGCATCCGCGCGAACCGACGGATGGATCCGCTCCCGGACGAGGAGGGCGCGATCGAGCGGGCTGACGTCCGTCACTACGAGTCGCCGCGCGATCCGACGCCTGATCCCGATCGCGGCCGTCACCTGCGCCTCCTGCAAGACGCGCTCGACCAGGCGGTGACGACGCTCAACCCAAGGGATCGGCTGCGCCTCGGCTGCTATTACGCGCAGGGGCTGACGCTCGCGGAGACCGGCCGAATCCTGCGTGAACACGAAGCGACGGTGTCTCGACAACTCGCGCGAACACGGCAGGCGATTCGAGGCGACGTCGAGCGCCGGCTTCGCGACGAGTCAGGTTTGAGCGACGCGCAGATTTCGGAGTGCTTCGCCGCGGTATCTGCCGATGCCGGCCCGATCGACCTCGACAGGATGTTGGCCATGCCGGCCGACCGCAAGGAAACCGCGCCCGATCGTTCAAGATAATGAGGCTGATGTGACGAATCAGAAGCCCGACCGTGACGCGACAATCGATCGGCTGCTCGCCGGGCGAGCCACGCGTAGCCAGGACCACTCCACGGGCGCATGCCTCGAGGCGGACACGCTCGCCGCGTGGGCTGACGGCACGCTCGATGCGGTCGCGCTCGCAACAGCCGAAGCGCACGCAGCCGACTGCGCGCGGTGTCAGACGATGCTGGCAGCGATGGCGAGGACGACGCCGCTCGCCCCGGCCGAGGTCGTGGCGCCCTGGTGGAAGCCGGCCTTCCGTTGGCTCGTGCCGCTGACCGCCGCTGCCGCCGCCGTGCTCGTCTGGACAATCGTCCCGTCGCGCGACGGGCGGGTCACCGTGCATCAGGTCAGTGAGAGCGCCAGCGCGACTTCTCCGCCGTCTGTCGCGACGCCGTCTTTTCGGGAACCTGCGGCGGTCGACGTCGTGCCGCCCACGTCGGCCGCCTCGCCAACGCCGCGACGCGAGCCGCAGACCTTGGCTGAAGCGAAGGAGGCCGACCTGTCACGCCGTAGCGCCGACCTGTCACGCCGTAGCGCCGAAGTCGCGATGGCGGAAGGCGCGAAGGCGGAAGGCGCGATGGCGGAAAGCGTGAAGGTGGGCAGCGCGAAGGCGGAAAGCGCGGGGCCGGAGCACGACAAGAAGAGTCCCGCGGCGGCCGCGAGTGTTCTTGCCGACGCATCAGCGCGAACCGACCGGTCGCGAACGGCTGCCGAGAACGCGGCGGCCGCTCCGGCGGCTCCTGCGCAGCCGATGGCGAAACCGTTCGCGTTCGGCGCTCCCGATACGGTCATCGTGTCGTCCAATCCAGCGAGCCGGTGGAGAATTCTTCAGGGCGGACAAGTGCAGCGCTCGGCGGACGGCGGCGCGACCTGGCAGACGCAGACGACCGGTGTCACCGACACGCTCTCCGGAGGCTCGTCGCCGTCGCCTTCCGTGTGCTGGCTCGTCGGGCCCAGGGGCATCGTGCTGCGGACGACCGACGGCCGCAGCTGGACACGCATTCCCTTTCCTGAAGCCGTTCCACTCACCTCGATCCGCGCCACGGACGACCGGACCGCCACTGTCACCACGGAGGACGGCCGGCAGTTCGTCACGGAGGATGGCGGGCGCACGTGGGCACGCAAAGAGTTCTAAGGTTCTAGAACCCTTTGCAAGAAATCCGGGCGGCTCCGTTCTAGGGACATGACCCTCAGAAGGAGCCTCATATGAGATTACGAATCTGGCTTGCGGCGCTGCTGATTGCGGCAGGCGTCCTCGGTTCCCGGACCTCGACGCCGGTCGCGCACGCCCGTGACAGAGCCCCCGATCAGGGCACGTCCTCGCTCGACGATCAGGTCGATCTGGCCGTCACGGTTTACAACTCGGACATCGCGTTGGTGCGGGACGTGCGCGAGCTGCAGCTGCCGCGCGGCGGCTTCGATCTGCGCTTCATGGACATCGCGGCCACCGTGAATCCCGCGACCGTTCACTTCCGCTCGCTGACCGAGCCGTCTCGCATCAGCGTCCTCGAGCAGAACTACGAGTACGACTTGCTCGAACCGGAGAAGCTGCTGCGCAAATACGTCGGCCGCGACGTCACGCTGGTGCGGCGGCGAGCGGAGAACGGGCAGACGCGCGAGGAAGAGGTGAAGGCGCGTCTCCTCAGCTACAACAATGGACCGGTCTGGCAGATCGGCAATGAAATCGTGACCGGTTTGAACGCCGATCACATCAAGTTTCCCGAGCTGCCGGGGAATCTCTTCACGCACCCGACGCTGATCTGGACGCTGGACAACAGCGGCGCCGGACGCCATCGAGTCGAAGCATCGTATCTCGCGGGCAAGCTGTCGTGGAACGCCGACTACGTGCTCACGGTCGCCCGCGACGACAAGGCCGCCGACCTGGACGGCTGGGTCACGCTCGTCAACGGCAGCGGCACCTCGTTCAGGAAGACGAAGCTGCAACTGGTTGCCGGCGATCTCAATCGCGTCCGCCAGGCCTTCTCGCGTGCAATGGAGATGAACGCCAAGATGGCCGAGGCGGTCGCGGCCGCGCCGATGGCGCAGGAGTCGTTCTCCGATTACCACCTCTACACGCTCGGGCGAAAAACGACCATCAACAACAGCGAAACCAAGCAGCTGAGCATGCTGAACGGCACCGGCGTTCCGGTGCGCAAACGCTACGTCGTCGACGGCCAGGCGTTCTACTACCGAAATGCGCAACATCCCGGCTCACCGCTGAAAGACACCGTGCAGGTCTACTACCAGTTCAAGAACGAGGAGCGCGCCGGGCTGGGGATGCCAATGCCCGCGGGGGTGGTGCGCGTCTATCAGGCCGACTCCAAGGGCGGGACGCAGTTCGTCGGCGAGGACCGGATCGGGCACACGCCGAAGGACGAGGAATTGAACCTCAAGATCGGCAACGCATTCGATGTCGCCTGCGAGCGCAAGCAGACGGACTTCCAGCGGATCGCATCCAACGTCTACGAAATCGAGTACGAGATCACGCTGCGCAACCACAAGGCGACCGCCATCGCCGTCGAGGTCAACGAGCCGATCGGCGGAACGTGGCGGATGTTGCGGTCGTCACATCAGTGGACGAAGACCGACGCGTGGGCGGCGGGATTCAACGTGCCGGTGTCGAGCGATGGCACGGCGGTACTGACGTATCGCGTGAGGGTGACGTACTGACCTCACGCACAAAGCTCACAGAGGGGAACAGAGGACACAAAGGGCTGACGCAGCAGCTTCCTTTGTGTCCTTTGTCTACCTTTGTGGCCTTGGCGTCGATCGGTACTGTTCGAGCAGCTTTCGATACTCGGGATCCAGGCCGCGCTCGGAGAGGCCCGACGTGATGGTGCGCAGCAGCCGACGCGCCCGCTGCCGGTCGGCGGAGTCGGTGTCCGCATTGGCCTGACGCGCGAGGCGCTGTAGCGCGTCGCGCAGCCGGCCCAGGCTCTCCATCCGGCGATCCTGATCGCGAAGAGCCGCCTCCAGCGCGAAGACGTCGCCGACCTGGCGCGCCTCCGCATCGTCCTCCGCCCGTTCGCGCGACAGCGCGGCCTTGACGTCCTTCTGCTTCGACAGTTCCGCGGCGCGCGCGACGAATCCGGCGACATCGCGAAGCCCGCCGAAGTCGCTCGCGAGCTCCTGGAGCAGATGGACAGTCGCCGCCGGACTTGTCGATGCCGCTATCGCCTGCTGTCGCTTGCCCAGCAACTGATCGATCAACGTCTCGTCCCGTGGTTTCGAGCCGCTCTTCATCGCCTGCAGCTCGAGCCACTCGATCGCGTCCATCGCGACCGCTGCCGGCGGCAACGTATGCCCGCCCTCGAACACGACGACGCGATGCGGAGTCGTCAGCGCGCGATCGAGCAGGCGCATCTCGATGTAGTTGAAGTCTTCGGTGCCGGCCGTCCCGAACACCACGAAGGCCAACGACTTGCGCGGCTGACTATCCGGATAGCCGGCGCTAGAAGCAATCACGCCGGCAACCGCCTTGGTCCCGGCGGCGATGCCCATGGCCACCCGCGCCCCGCCAGAGAGTCCCGTCAGGTACACCCGCTTCAGATCGATCTGAAAACGCTGGCTCAGATCGGCCGACATCGCCTGAACACTCGTGGCAGACGTCTGCCACGGTCCGTTCCGGGAATTGTTCGAGCCGGCAACGATGTAGCCGTACTTCTCCGCCGCGGCCTGATAGGTCTCCACGATGGCGCGGCCGCGCGCGGCGGGATGGAAGCCGATCAGCAGGTTCCACTCCCGGTCCTGCGAATACTTCGAGGGGAGATACAGCGAGTAACTCTGCGTCGGATCGGCCGAACACCTGACCTCGTCTACAATCTGGCCGCGCGGCAGATCCTGCGCCAGCACGAGCGACGCCCGCAGAGCAAGGCTCAGCACGACAGCCGCACCGGATTGGAAGGATCGACGCGACATGTCGAAATCATACATTCTGATCCTCGGCGCCATCGCCGCTGCCATCGCGCCCCTACGCGGACAGCAGCCGCCACCCGGGCCGACGGCTGCCGACTACGCGCGGGCCGAGTCGTTTCTCGCGCCAGCCGTCGCCGGTCTGGTGGTCGGCGGGAGCGTCGCCGCGAACTGGCTGTCTCAGGACCGCTTCTGGTACCGCACGGTGCTCGCCGACGGATCGACACAGACAATCCTGGTCGATCCCGCGAGGAGGACACGGACGGTCTGCACGCCCGCCATCGTGGACTGCCCGAGCCCTTCGACGCCCGACACTGCAGCGGCATCGCAAGGGCGCGGCGGCAGAGGCGGCGCCGTTTCGGCAACCCAGGGCCGCGCCAGCACCTCTTCAGACGGGAAGCCGCTCGCCATCTCACCGGACCGCACGCGTGGGGCCTTCGTCCGGAATTGGAACCTGTGGCTGCGCGACATGTCGACCGGCCAGGAGAAGGCGCTGACGACCGACGGCACGACCTATTTCGGCTACGCAACCGACAACGCGGGCTGGAGCAGCAGCGATCGCGCCATCCTTCTCTGGTCGCCCGATTCGAAGAAGATCGCCACTCAGCAGCAGGACGAACGCCACGTCGGCGAGATGTATCTCGTCAACACCACCGTTGGCCACCCGACGCTTCGCGTGTCGAAGTTTCCGCTGCCCGGCGATCCGGTGATGGCGATGCTTCACCGCGTGGTCATCGACGTCGATTCGGGACGCATCACGCGGCTGCAGATGTCGCCGGACTTCCACCGCGCCACGCTCGGCGATGACATCAGCATGAACGACTACAACTGGAGTCCCAACGGCTCGCGCCTGGCCCTCGCGTCGGTATCACGCGACCATAAGCGCGTAGTGCTGCGCGTGGCAGACACCGCGATCGGTACGGTCCGTGACGTGTTCGAGGAAACCGTCGCGACGCAGTTCGAGTCGCGGTCCGGCTGGCGCGTGCTGTGGCGAACCAACGAGGTCGTGTGGCAGTCGGAGCGCGACAACTGGGGCCAGCTGTATCTCTACGATTTGCAAACCGGCAGGCTGAAGCATCCGATCACGTCCGGCGATGGCCCGGTCATGCAGATCGCGCGCATCGACGAGACGACGCGAACCATCTGGTTCGGCGCGAACGGCCGCGAGCCCGGTCAGGATCCGTACTTCCTTCACTACTACCGGACCAGTCTCGATGGCGGCCCGGTCGTGTCGCTCACGCCGGAGGATGGGACACACGCCGTGCAGCTGTCGCCTTCCGGCCGGTACCTGATCGACACCTACTCGAAACCCGACGTGCCGCCCGTCGTGGTGTTGCGCGATGCGGAGAACGGCGCAGTCGGGCTTTCGCTCGAGAAGGCCGACATCTCGCGGCTGCTGGCCACCGGCTGGAAGCCGCCGACACCGATCAAGATGACGGCTCACGACGGCAAGACCGACATCTACGGCCTGTTGTTCCGTCCCACGAACTTCGATCCTTCGCGGAAGTATCCGATCGTCAACAACGTGTATCCGGGTCCACAGACCGGCAGCACCGGCAGCCGCGCCTTCACGCCGGCGCGTGGCGATCGCCAGGCCCTCGCGGAGCTCGGCTTCATCGTCGTCACGATCGATGGAATGGGCACGCCTGGCCGGTCGAAATCGTTCCAGGACGCGTACTACGGCGCGATGGGCCGCGACAATACGATTCCCGACCAGATCGCAGGTATGCGAGAGCTGGCGCGCCGCTACCCGTGGATCGACATCGACAGAGCCGGGATCTGGGGACACTCGGGCGGCGGGTTCGCCACCACGACCGCGATGTTCCGCTTTCCCGATTTCTTCAAGGTGGGCATTGCGGAGTCGGGTAACCACGACCAGCGGGAAAACGAGGACGACTGGGGCGAACGCTACCAGGGTCTGGTCGTCAAGAACACCGACGGTACCGACAGCTACGATGCTGAAGCCAACCAGACCTTCGCCAAGAACCTCAAGGGTCACCTGCTGCTCGCCCACGGCACGATGGACACGAACGTCCCGCCGTATCAGACGATGCTGGTCGCCGACGCGCTGATCAAGGCCAACAAGGACTTCGATCTCCTGATGATTCCGAACGCGAATCATGGCTACGGCGCGGCGTCGAACTACATGATGCGGCGCCGCTGGGACTATTTCGTGAAGTGGCTGATCGCCGTCGAGCCGCCGAAGGAGTACCGCATCGCCGGCGATGAGGTTCGAACGCCGGTCGAGGCCTGGCAGCCGCAGACCAGCGGTGTTGCGGGCCGACTTCGTGGTGTGAGCGCGGTGTCGCCAACCGTGGCGTGGGCCAGTGGCGCCGCCGGCACTGTTCTCCGTACCGCCGATGGCGGCGATCACTGGCAACTGCGCCCGGTGGCTGGCGCCGAAACGCTCGACTTTCGGGATGTCGACGCGATGAGCGACCAGATTGCCTATGCGCTGAGCATTGGCGCCGGAGCCTCGTCGCGGATTTACAAGACCATCGACGGCGGCGCGCAGTGGGATCTGCAGTTCGCGAATACGGACCCGAAGGTATTTCTCGACGCGATGGCGTTCTGGGACGCCCAGCGTGGCATCGCGTTCAGCGATTCGGTCGAGCGGCGCTTCGTGATCCTGAGGACGGAAAACGGTGGGCGATCCTGGGAGCGTGTACCGGCCGAGCGTTTGCCGCTCGCTCTACCCGGCGAGGGAGCATTCGCGGCGAGCGGCACAAACGTCGCGCTGATCGGAAACGATCAGGCATGGATCGGCACGACGGCGTCGCGCGTCCTGCGGTCGTCCGATGGCGGACGCAGCTGGACCGCCGCGGCCACGCCGCTCGTTACCGGTCAGGCCACGGGCATCTTCTCGATCGCCTTTCGCGATCCGACGCACGGGGTCATCGTCGGCGGCGACTACAGGAAGGAGTCCGAGGCTCTCGATAACGCGGCCGTCACGACGGACGGCGGCGCCACGTGGTCGCTGGTCCGCGACCGCGGCCTGTCCGGGTTCCGCTCTGTCGCAGCCTGGCTGCCTCGGACGACAGGCGCGGTCCTGGCGCTCGGGCCGAGCGGCGCCGACTG
>Ga0105248_10002420_pt1 | contig 20708 bp, 33 predicted proteins | sample KBSS34metaG_FD_81524 | JGI IMG/M metagenome (GOLD analysis project Ga0105248, IMG submission 81524) | Switchgrass rhizosphere microbial communities from Kellogg Biological Station, Michigan, USA - KBS S3-4 metaG | ecosystem: Host-associated > Plants > Roots > Rhizosphere > Soil | place...
GATGGCTAGTATTGCGGTCGTCGGCAAATACATTGCTTCGAAGATCAGAGATGGCTTGCCCCACACAATCGAAGAGTGACGTATTACCAAAAGGATCGTATGATGTAAGAGGCTTTACGTCGAGTACATTCTTCATTGTCTGGCGACAGTCAACATGATCGCTGAAATAATATACGGAAACGCTAGTTTCCTGCCCCATCTTAATAGCGTTTTCTTTAATGGATCGAATCTGGTCATTGACGATTCGAAGCACATCATGTCGCAAGCCACGCATTGAACTACTATTATCAATAAGTAGGGCGATATGGTTACGCAACGAGGTACGTTGCGTAGGGCCTGCTGCTACCACGTCCGTGACCTTCAACGGTCGCGAACAATTGTCCTTATGCTTCTTACCGCCTCGGGCGGCACAATAATTACAGGGTTGTCTTTTCATAGCTCTTCGCTTTCCTTTTTCTTGGTCCTTTTGATATACATGTCTATTGCGTATCCATAACCTTCCCAGTTATCTACGCCTGACCCCTCTAGGGCATATAATTTTTCTGCTTTGTTTTCTAGTTCGTTTAATTCATTCAGGGCATTATTAACTATAATAAGCCATGAGGCGTCTACGCCCTCGGAAGAGAACTGACTTATGACTTTTCTAAGATTCTCACTCATGACGGCAGGAATTTTCCGCCTTGGCCACGACGGCGGCCGGTAGCTTCCTCTACCTCTTCGATGTCCTCTTCTTCGTCATCGTAGTCGTCCGCTTCTCCTGCGTCTTCGGCGGCGTCTTCAAAGCCAGCATCCCATGCATTATAAAGCTCCATATTTTCTTCATCGTCCATGTATGGATTATCAATTCCTCTTCCGCCATTTTCGAAACAGCGATAACCATCCATGAAGGCGTCGGCGGTATTATCACTTAGGTCTCCGTTAGAGGACCTATACATCGGCTCCTGAATAAGCTTCTCACACATGGCGATGACTTCATATCGACACACGCGAAGTTTTTGAGCGTCATGATCTAGTGGAACGCTAACTGCATCACGAGGATTGACCTTTACGAGCACTAGCTTTCCTTGAGCAAAGCCCGAAGCATATTCGTGTGTACCAACGTGGAACCCATAAGAACAAGTAATCTCGGCGTTATCATTCACGGCGTTTCGAGGCATTTCATGAATTGCCCCGATAGAATTATCAAACTGTCCACTATGGACATCCTTAAAGTCTGACCTCAATCCCTTATAAGCAACGAAGTGACCATCGGCAGTAATAGGAAGGCCGGCGTGATCAAGAAATGTATATAGTTCATTAATCGCACGCTGGCTCGGATTTTCCATGAGATTTTCAAGGAACTTGAGCAGTGGCTTATAAGGCATATTAGAACGGGCGAATTCTCCAATACGCTTTGCAAGCGAATTGTGAAGCTGTACTCCATTGTGGAATACTTCGCCAAATTCATTCACTGCTACACGGCCGTTGAATTCACGATTGATCTTAGCGGCAGCGTCCAGTAAGCCATCCAGCTTGGCAAACTTTCCACTACTAAGGGCACTCACAATGGCCGCGTAGTGAGGATGGGTCTTGCCGATACTATGAGTCTTCGCGTTGCGGGTGAGGGTGATATTCCCGTCTCCAGTAATAATGAAGGCGGTATTGTCAGGCTTCGGAGAAGAGAACAGATCTTTAATCCAATTCATATCAATTATTTTCCTTAAGATTAATGTATTCGATTACGTCGGTGATTTTTGCGAATGAAACGTCTAGATGTGACAGTAGGGGATAACGAGTATTGAAGTCCTTTGAAAAGTCATAGTCATTCTTAGGAACAACGTCGAACAGCTTCAATAGACTAAGCTCTTGATATCCAATGGGTTTAGTAAGGGCATAAGCCAACATATCCTTACAAACATCAGATAGTGTACCGATTTGCTTTAGAAATTTCTCTGGCAAAATATATGAACCAGGAGAATGATGGATGTGAGCGATTTGATACTTATTTAAGCTCTTCGCTAGGTTATTAGCTTTTTGTCTTGCAAGGGACTCTAGGTCATCCATTTCGGATTCTTCCATAAGCCTATCGTAATAAGCTTGAGTGATTCCGCAGAGTTCTTTGCCTAGAAGTTTAGCAATTGCGAATGCCGCATCAGGTCTTATGGTTTGTCCATTAAGAATGACCATTCCATTTGGTAGGCGGGGAACGCATACGTGTGAGTCTGAAATCGTGCCCGTTCCATCCCATGACCTATTCACTCGCCAATCGCCAGTATAAAACTTAATGTAACTGCGATTAGCATTCGATACTCGGGCAGCTTTCGGAGCTTCCGGTAGATCGCTTACCTTGACGGCGGGCGGCCCGAAGAATTCGAAGAAGGCAACCCGATCCTCAATCTTGGCAAGATAGCCGACAGCGTACGATCCTTTTAAGCTTTCAATGTAATAACGGATCGCACTCTTATGCTTTTGCTTTAGTTCATCCAGATCATTTTCAATAAAGATATAGTTCGTGTCGAAGCTGGGTGTCAGTTCGTTTTGCCAATGGTCATCACGAATATAGATCTTGCCATTGCGAGCTTCGACACGAGTGAGCTTCCACTTCTTATCCTTCTGCGTAACGAGCGGCTCCATCTTGAAGGGGGTTTCAATGATAGTTCCGAATCGCTTAGACGCACGGAACTTGTCTAGAAGAGTAGAATGCTTTTGAAGCTCAAGGGAAATTTGTCTACGGATATCGAGTACGATATCCGTAAGCTTGGAATTAATAAATTCGATGGTCTTATCGGTGTAGTGTATCTCTTCGCGGCTGGCAGCGAATTCGCATTCTCCAATCTCTACTTCGATATGGACTTTGGCCCCGTTTCTAAATTCATTTAGAATTCTACCGTGATTTGCTGGATAGCAAACCTCGCCCATGACCACGTTAATTCCGGGAGTGTAATCATATCCCGATTGTTCGTAAACTCTGTATCCCTTTCCGCTGAAAATAGGATCTTCGACGGGCCACTCAAGCTTGACGCCGGTAATACGAGGCTTAACCTTAAAGTATCGATAAACCTTTTTGGCGGCCTCGATGAAATGGCTTTCGTCACTGTGTGCAATGTTTAATTTGATTTCAAGCCCATTCGGCTCTGTCGTAGGATTCTCCGAAAGCAAAGCAATGCTCGGTTCGCCATGCTCATTCTTGAAGGCAGAATACACATACACGGTGCCGTTGTAAAACGACGACACCGTAAACTGATCAGTGTACGAGAAAGGCGACTTCGATCCTAGGCCGAGAGCACCCGTATATTCATTTGAATCATTTCGTGTGCTTGCGAAATAGGTTGTGTAAACCTTTTCTACCGACTCTGGCGAGAGCCCCGTGCCATAATCTCGGATTGAGAAATATGGAGTGAGATAGTTGGGCAGGTGAACATCGAAGGGTTTGTTAACATTTCCAGCTTCAATATGAGAGTCCCGAGCATTAGTAGATAGCTCACGGACAATTGCAAGCTTGGAATCTGTGTAGAGCCTTGACGACAGAATTTCGAACGCCTTGGAAGTGGCGGCAATCTTAAACTGCGATTCGGGGAAGTTGCCCGAACGCACGATTGATCGGTCCAGGGTTTGGATCTTCATGCCCTATTATAGCCTAAGTAAAGTCAAATGTCAACCGACATCACGCATTTCTCTGATGTTGCAACTTTTACAATACCTGCGTTGCGTGGACATGGTGTAATCTTCCCACTTGCCCCAGTTATGAAAATCAACTGAGCAAGGAGCGAAACGGCAGCGTACACCAAATAACTTTCTAAGCCAGTTCATTCGAGACTTCGTATTTCTTTACGATTACAAATTTTGCAAGTCCTTATCTGAATTGAGCGTATGTATTCTCGATTATACAGAAGATTTATACGTCTTTCATCTTCGTCTTTCCAAGTAGTATAAAAACAACAAAAGATGTGAAAAAATCTTCTAAATAGCTTCATTACGACTTCTGACTCATTCTTGCCGTTACAAGCTTAAGTTTTGCACGAGAAAGGGCAGCAACCATCTTGCTTCGCTTATTCGCGTTCGTCTTGATAAAACCATCAATATCAGTTCCAGGGAGAAAATCCGTTACCATAAGCTCGTCAAAAATATCGAGGGCACGGGCGGCTTCTTCTACGCCTAGTTGAGCCCGCTTTAAAGCGACCTCGGCTTCTAATTGTTCAAGTGTAATAGCGGTATTTTGTTGCATTGGAGTTGGTTCTGATTTTGGTTGAAATTTTAATCGTAGGTTTTGGGCACGCTGTGCAATTGCCCCAGCAGAACGATTAGGAAGCATTCCTTCCAATTCATCCATGCGGACGCGACCGTAATAAGACTTAAGGATGCCCTCTTCCATTCTAGTCCATTCGTAGTTCATGTGCTAAGTATATCACGCTTTCAGGAAATGTCAAGTACCTTCTGAGTAAAGTTTGTTTGTCTTAATGTAATTCACTATTCGTGAGTCCAATCCTTTGTAATTGCCGCCTCGAATAGAAGTACTGGACATTGAACCTGTTTTTAATTCTGATTCCTTTAGTATTAATCCGTTACTAATTTGATTACTACTAATGGTTTCGTTTTTTCGCAGAATAATCTCAAAGATTGCATCTTGGAAATGATTACGCATGAAATCTTCGGTCGGATATTGGTGAGCCGCAATCATTGTATTCCAAGCGTCTGATCCTAATATATATTTATACGTCTGGGGCCATAAATCATTCAATAGCTTGTGCTTTTGCCAGAACATAGGGCGATCCTTCATAATAAGGACGGGAACGCCAAAAATATCCAGCATTCGCATTCTATGATAGATATCTTCCATAGAAAGGCCACCCTTATAACAGTGGTTCGTTGAAAGCAGGAATAGTGAATCTTTGCCGGCCTTCATATGATCGTCGTGCGGCGGATCAAATGAACCGCCATAGATTCGATGATATTTACGTAGATAATCTACAACGCGATGAAATTTTCCTTGGTGGAATACTAGTGAAGCATTATCTGTTAATGTAAATAATCTTTCGATATCGCTTATGCCAGGAGCATAGATAACGTCTGCATAAAGCATACCTGTAATTCCTGGACCACACGTTACATTGAACTCACGACAGAATTTGCTCCAAGGTATTTTTCTTAAAAGAACATTATGTAGAAACTTTAGTGCTTGATTTGCAAGCTCTCTGCCTAATTGCTCACGATCGAAGCAATTAGGCAGAAAATTGATGTGCATATAAGCGTCTTGATCGTATCTAGTATCTTTTCCCAGGCGAGAAATATAAATCCAGGCGTGCGACGTACGATCAGGATAATCTACTGCCGTAACTGCCATACCGAATACTTGATCCGAGGGCTCGCTATCCTTTAATGTTAGCGTAGCTGCTTCTAAGCACTCATATGCGAGCCTTCGGGCGTAATCTAATGATACCGCCCTAATATCTTTGGGCTTATGAAGTCCAGCGTAGTCACAATGTGCTCCGATAACTGTTTTCGAAGCTCCCGGAACACGTAATAGAGAAGCCGTGACTTCCATACCGACGCCAACCTCATGGAATACTCCACGATAGGGGCTATCGTGAAGTTCTTGAATAATCATTCGGCTAACATTCCGTTCTCGCGAGTATCCTCTATATTTGGATATAATTGTTCGCCATGACTATAAATATCAGCCAATACCTCGACGTTAAAATGAGGGCTATAAATGGCTGCATTCTTATATTTGAATAGCTCCTGAGCCTCATGCTTGATCGCTGCCATATAAGCTTTATAAGCTGTACGTACGATCTCAGTTCTACACATAAAGCGAGAAAGCATCCGCTTACGGCCCGTCCATGACGCCGGATTACCCGTCTTCGTGTCCGTGCCATTATTGCATGCGACCTGTAGATAAGGACGCTTTCCGTCGTAACGAAGATTGAGTTTTAGATCGCCAATACTAATTTGACTCAAAATAGATTCGATATCTTTATTTGAAAGCATAATTATCCTAGTGGATCTCCAAAGCTGTCGTAACTATACGGACGACCATCGTAATAATGATGTATTTCAGTCGCCGGCTTGCTTCCGCTCGTAATTTCCATTACTTTTCGTGCCCATTCACGATCGCTTTCTTTTTCTTTTTCAGAAAGATCACAATAAGGCGTATCAATCTGACGCCGCCATCTCGCTATATTATCTGCCGTAATATTGTCGAGCATGTACTTTGTCCAATGAGCCCACTGAATATGTTCTAGTTCTGCTAACCGTTCTAACATAGCGTAGCCCTTTCGCGGATATCTTCGAAAGTCTGGTCGCGTACAAGATAGCCGTTCATAAAAACTTCTTCAAGTATATTCTTGCCGCCGCTTCCTTCCGGCAACGTGTAGATGCTACCATCGTCGTCTTGAATTACAACCAGTCTTCCTCTTTTTGAAGTCTTGTCCTTATCTGTAGAAGGTTGCTTGTATACGTCGCGAGGCTGGCCATTTACTTGCATCCATGAGCATTTAATAGCAAATCGCTGTGTGTCTCTATTGAAGCTTTGGAGCAATCCGCCACCTGAGCCGAATGCAATGTTGTCGGCAGAGATTTTATTCGTGTGAAATAGTTCCAGAATATCGCTCACACTGTGATGCGAATCTTCGTTAAAGCGAGGCTCAAGCCATTTGATGCCGTCGCCTTGAATCATTCTCACTTGCGAAGGAAGAACGTCGAATCCCTTTGAATTCCTTTCAACTCCAAATACCTTCGCAAGTGAGTGGAAGACATCTAGATCGATACCGGGAAGCTTACCACTGTCGGGCCGGAATACTACCGTGCCTTGGCGATTGCGAATCGCCGATAGGATGTCGGGGTTACCGCCAATTACATTCTCGATAAAATTAAATGTATCGAAAGAGTCGATTACCATGGCGACCAATCCTGTTGGATAAGTCGCCAATATACGGCGAACAATATTAACTTCACCTTCGGGACCTTCGGCGGTCATGACGCTGTGCTCTGTGGCTGGAATAGAATAGCCCGCCATGGGTTCGTGATAATAATCTCTCACTAATGCGAGTGCAGCCATGGTGTCCGTGCCTTTGAAGTTCACAAGATGTGCGGCTCCAGCAAGAGCGGCGGTTTCTACAGAAGAAACACCACGATAACCAAAATCGTGAAGCTTAAAAGATAGGCCGGCAGAATCGCCAGTAAGATCTAGATATCCAGAAATAATGTCTTTAATCTGACGACTACTTGTGCAAACGGTAATTGGCGACCAGACTTGCATTAAAAGCGTTTCAAGATAATTAGTAAGCCAAGGAACCTTACGATCTGTATTTTCTATTGTGAAAAGACAAGTACCGGTTTTGACCGACGTACCTTCTGGAATAGCATTAATGCGAACGGGAAGTAATCCGCCATAAGCACTGAGAATGTATTCCCAGCCTTCACGATTGAATATTTTATCATTACCAAAGTGGGCCGCATATAGTTTAGCGGCTTCTTCGATCTTCTCACGAGTCACAACTTGACCCGTCAAATATTTCTTTAAAATGTATTGCAAGCCGAAGAATGTAGTAGGACCAAAGCGTGCTCCCTTACGGGGTTCGCAATATGAATATACAATTTCGGTTCCGGGCGGATATAGATTCCAGTGAGATCCCTTATATGAATCTGTGCCGTGGGCAATTAAATTAAACTCACTCATGAATGATATCCTCTGCCGCCTTTACGCCTTTTTCAGTAAGCTTGTAAGCAAACTCTTGTTTTTCCTCACTCCAAACTTGATCTATTAAACCATCTTCAATCATTTTATCAAGTATTTGTTGTGTGCGAGCAAGTTCTAATTGTCTTTCAAGCTCCTCTTGCTCTACTTCTTCTCCAATTTTATATCGAGCTAATGTAATTGCCATGGCCCATTCTGATACCATGCCATCCTCAAGAGGATTGCCATTAAGGTCAGTATCCTTTCTAGCCGTTTCTATATTTATATGGCCAGTAATAATCATAGTGGTCGCTTTCCAGTTTGTTTGAAAATTAAATAGTCGGTTAGAATTTGACGATGATCAAAACATAGTTCTTTTGTGTTCCAGTCGCCCATTTGTGCCGGGTTAATAATAAATGCGTTTTTAGCATCGTCTGCTGCTAGTGGTTCCCCGATTGCTTTACCAATATAGACAATGCTAATTGCGTGCCCACGTGCATCGCGGGCCGGATCGGAATAAGTGTGAAATTGCTCCAATTGCGTAACATGCAATTGAGTTTCTTCTAAAGCTTCGCGGGCGGCGGCTGCGGCGGTAGTTTCGCCGATATCTACGAAACCTCCAGGAAGTGCATACCCATGCGGTTCATTCTTGCGTTCAATGAGAACGATGCCATTTTGACTCTTCATTGGTTCCAGTGTATTCCCAAATATGGCCAATGGGAACCAGTCGAGAATTTCAATGATAATGTCCACCGTAACTAGTGGACAGCGGCGGGCATCTTGCTTATCAATCGTTTCTTGAGTAAACTCAATCATTTTTATTTCTATTTCTATGCTTTTTTAATCTTATACATCTACATTTTCTACAATGTCTTCTATTTCTTTTATCGATGTATGTATTTTTAAAGTTGAATTCATGGTCGTTAATACAATGAGTCTGTTTACTCTCTTTTGAGACTAGTGTATTTCCACGTAACAGATTTTCTCTTTGTGTAACGGCCTCTAGGTGATCTGGATTAACACATATTCTATTTCTACATAAATGATCTACATGCAGTCCTTTTTCAATAGGACCAACAAATAATCTGTACGAATAATTATGAGCATTGCAGTAGTGTTCGCCGTCCCAAAAGTTTCCATAACCACAACTATTGACTGCTCCTGTCCATATCCAACATTTAGAAGTCTTGTAAAACTTCTTAAGAAATAGTAATATTCGTTTTGGAGACTTATCCATTATTTGGGTAATATTCTAACGAATCTCCATCCCATATTGTATAACTGCGATCGTCTATAATTGGACAACATACCCACTGAGTTCCATCATGTTCGCCTCTGTCGTAATCATGATAATGACCAAAGCACCAAAACGGTGGCTTAAAGACTTCTCTGATTGCCTCTAGAGCGTTTTTGTCTGATTCTCCGAAGCCTTCTTTGAAATTGTGCTTGTAATTGAATGCGGATGGACGCTCGTGCGAGAACACAATATCCACTTCATTATGGCTTTCGATTGCCCTTTGGGTCTGGGAGTAAGTGATACTCTCCTGCGGCCACCACGTGACACCTTCGATTCTATACTTCTTATCAATGGATGACGCACCGCCAAAGAACATCGCTCGGCGGACCTCGCGGGTAGGAAGCTTGAATTCGATTACGCTGCCACGTGGGCAATAGAACGTGTTCGATTGAGAAGCACCATGATCGGCTTCCAATAGATCGTGGTTCTCGTGATTTCCATCGAGCCAGAAGAACGGCATTTTTAAAGCTCGTTCAAACAGTTCGTCCGTCTCGTAATAGCCATGGCTGATCTTGAAAGGCTTGGTCTGCGGCCAGCCGTAGCCAAAATCGCCCACTTGGACAATATGCGTAATATCCGGGTGACGACGCAGAGCCTTCGCAATGGTCGCGTTCAAATGATCCCACTCGCAGTGTACGTCACCTAGTATTAGGCACTTCATTGAAATTATTCTTACATAGACTATAGAACGATACCCTGCGAACGTTAAAATCGGCAGATTGTAGTTTTGATTCCATGGACTTTGCGGCTGGTTCGTTTTGTGAATGGACGATAATCAGTGGCCCATGCGGATCAAGCAAATACTCTTTTTTCTCTAGCATCCATCGAACCACGCCACTGCCCGTATTTTCGAGATCTTCACTGACGTATTGTTGAAGTCCAAGATCATGATCCAGGAAAATAACATCGAATGACATTAGGGCTATTAGATCGATAGCCTCTTGGGCTGTTTCTGCAATGGTGATTACATTGTCCTTAGAAAGTGCCAATAGGAATATTTCGATCCTATTTGGATTGTCTTCCAGAATCAGAATATTCATTTGCTCCGCAAAGTACTATCAAATCCAACGATCATGAATACGACGATGATTGCACAAACGCAAATGACAAGTGGAATCCAAGCGGGCGAGAGGACCCACCACCACGACCAATCAATATGATGAGTCAGCTTGAGGCCAATGAAAAGTACCAGAAGAAGCGATGGGAGAAAGCTGCTTCCAATATTAATGTCTGAGTTATGTTCGGTCATTTTATGTACCAGATTATAATACAAATGGCTGCAAAAGCAAGCCAGGGCCACGTAAGGTTCATGTGAAGAGTGCGGGAAATTTCAAATCTGATTGGAGGAGTTATTTTTTCAAGCTCTAAATAGGAAAGTACCTTGCGGTAGGCGATCCGCTGCCCTTTGTGGTTATCCACAGTTGGACCATGTAGGGCTTTCTTTCCATTCTCAGCGTCAAATAGAACGGCTTCCGCTCTTGCTAGTTCCTTTTCGATTAGGCTTCTTAACAATGCGATATCCTTTCTTTTCGAGGATCTCTTTCAGAATCTTGATTTGACCCTCTTCGGTATGATGGCCGCCGTATAGAGAGCTTCCAATGACTGTTGTGGAATTGCGACCAACCATGATCACGCCGGTAATATCCGCGTGCTCTTCCCAAACAGCCTGCCAATACTGAGAATAGCTACCGCAACTGAACGGCTGCGGTTGTTTATCGCCGTTCGCATCGCGATGCTTATTCCAAAGTTCCCAAAACGCCGCTGTACAGGCAGCCCACCATCCGGAAGGATTGCGGTCAATTTCGCCTTGAGCGTCGTTCAGACAGAATATGACTTTATTAAAACCCATGGATGGAGTATACTCCATCCAGGGGTGTAGTCAAGCTCGTTACACAACTTTTTCATTCCCAGTAGCACCGTGAGCGTTCCCGAAAATCTTGATAGTTCGCAAACATAGATTCTGGATGGATGTCATACATAACATTATGCGGAATTGTGTCGTACCATACAAAACGAATTCCTCCGGGTCCTTTCCATTGTGGAATTGGGTTGTACATTAGATGTAAGTAGTTTTTTACTGTAAATATTAATTTATTGTCTATGACTTCAATTAGCCACTTATGATGTTCTGTTCCGAAACACCACGTTTCATCCATAGCCCAATCTGGTTTTTTGCCATGTAAAGAATATGTGTTTTTAATTGATTCTGGACCACGATGCGGTACTTCAATTATTCCGCGTTTACAAACTCTAGCCATCTCTCTCAGGGCTAATCGTGGTGAGGCAAGATCTTCTAGCGTTTGAGAACAAATACAGATGTCAAACGATTTATCGTCGAATGGAAATTCGTCACAGCATAAATCTAGAAGCGTATAGGCTTTCCCACCCCTATTAAGATTCATGATATCAATCACTTGGTCTGCTATAGGTACGGGATCCATGGCCCCACCAACGTCTAAAATAGATTCGCCATCCTGATAATTCAGGATGGCGAGTAGTTCTTTCCAATGGGCTTCCATTCTTTATATGACTTTTTCATTGGTCGTCAGGCCAATGATCTTATCTGCGAATTGCAGCATCTTGTCGCTCCAGCCTCCTAAAAGATATGTATTCTCAAAGAATTCAGGAACGAGGGCGTCTTGATAGCCGGCGAGATTCACAAAGAAGATTTGTACGTCTGGATTGACGTTTTGTCTGTATTCCTTTACAAGCTTCGGAACGTTCGTTTCGTATCCGCATTGCATGTCGGAATACACGAAGATCGTATCATACTTCTTTTTGTGTTTGATGATTTCGTAGAAGGCATTAACGATGTTCGTGCCGCCTCCAAGACGATTTCCAGCTTCAAACATCTTTTCCATTTCTGTAAAGATGGAAGTCTTGCGGCGAGGCTCGTAGAATTCAGTTGTACTTGCGAATAGCAAGGTATCCCCGCCATCTTCGAACGCTCTAGTAGTAACGGCCGACATAAGTACTGCAATTTCCTTAAATGTCATGTCGCTACTTTCACTGATTCTGCCGCCGTCCATCGATCCAGACACGTCGCAAATTGTCAGTCCTCGTCCCTCGAAACGAGGGACGGAGTATTTAATACTGCGTTCAAGGCATTCTTCTAGCGTGTCCGCAACCTTACCGCTTTGAGCACCAATAGCTTTAAAAGCTGAAAAATATCTAAACGGAAGTTGCTTGCCGTTTTCTACCCCGTCGAGCAGCTTATCTAACAGCTTATCGGAAAGAGATCCATCCTCATGTAGGTTGCGAAGATTACGCAACAGGGCCATATGACCCATGACTTTCGCGGCGTTGGTCCAGGTGCCACCGCCAGAACGAATCGATTCCCAGGTTTCAGTATTCTCATTTGAAAGAGAAACCTTACCTTCAATTAGCTTATCGATAGCTTCACCGTTTGGGTGAGTTAGTCTCACGGCATCAAATACATTGACGCTGCGATCCATCATCTTATACTTCGCAAGCTCGTACTCATTCGCTTGCGAAAGGCGAGCGGCCCAAACTCTCTTGAGGCGGCTTGGAATACGCTTAAGCGAGCCTTGTACAGATTCAAAGTACGCCATTTGATTCATGACTTCATCAAGGCGAGTCATGATGCTGTCCGAATAAAGCTTTAAAAGCCCGGTATTCTTGATCTTCGGGTGCATCGCAGCACGAACCATGATGACTTGCGGCGTTGCCCGAATATTCCAATCGCGGCGAAGTTCTACCGCAAATTGCAGAGTGCGTTCGATATCTACATTTAAAGCCGCATCAATCGCGGCTTCCATCAGTTGGCGAGTAGTCTTATTTCTTGAGATCGGCAGTAGTGACTTGCCATATCCTTCCTCGGTGTAAAGACGCTGATGGTCATATATGGCAAAAGAAGGGGACTTTTTACTTTCGCCACTAACGTAGAAGGCCGGTTCGCCAAAGAAACAAGACGTGGCCACGATACGTAACTGAGTAAACGGATCCTTAATATCGTAAGAAATTCCGCCCTCATGGTTAACGTGAGGCTTCGCCCGAGTTGCTACCGTTTGTCTTTTCTTATTTAAAGCCATTTTACTTCTTTCAAAAGGAGGTTAACCCACCGAGAATATAAGAACAGTATTATTACGTGCTTTGCCATTAAGCTATAGGCCACTTACGCGACCTAGAAGGACTCGAACCTTCATCACGTCCTTAACATGGAAGTAACTGTATCTACCGCATCGATGGTATTCTAAAGAACAGTCGAGAATACTGTGGACGGATGCAGGATTTGAACCTGCCGAAGCTTTCGCCTCACTAAACCGAAGTAACCGTTTCACCCGCATCGACTTATATTGTAATGATCGAGAATACTGGACTCAGATAGTGGGTTGCCCCACATTTCAGCCAAAGTATGAAGTAACTGAGTTTCCCCGCTTCGATCAGGTACATGATACCGCTCTTCGCTAGTTTTGTCAAGCCGATTTCGGATTATTTTTGTCTTGTCCGCGAAAAAATACAATAACCTGCCGCAATTAAAATCGCGGGCCACATAAACGTACCGATGGCGTACTCTGTTTTGTCCATTGGGGGCAGTCCGGCACCCTCGCCGCCCTTATCAGAAATGATACTGACAAAGAGGCCAATGAATATATAGGCTAGAAAATAGAAGATCATAGTCCTAGTATTTGTATGATTAGTTCGTCGTCATCTTTTGGTAGATTAGGATCTACCGCCCGGAATTTTGCGGCGATGCTTTGAATGGTTTGTTTAACTTCGTCGGGAGTTAATTCTACTCCATTATCAGCAGACATACGGCGAGCGATTTGCTTATAGTTCATCATGAGAATATTCTCGTCCTATTTTAGTTTTAGACATAAGTTTACCTATAAGATAACATGGGATAAGCACTGGTGATAAAAGTACTATAACTGGCACTCAAATTATTGTTAGGCCGCCGAGTACAATATAATCAATTGGATATTTCTTTTTTATCATTTAATCCGCCACAAAATCTATACACACTAACTTGCCGTCAATAGTACCTATATTACCTGTATGTAAGTCCCAGACTGGAAACCTATTCTTTTTAAGCATATCGAACAATTCCGTGTACTGCTTTGAATTACTGACAAACTGGTCTCGTAGACTATCGTAATCTACTGTGATATTGACGAGCGTGGCTCGCCGCGTGACAAACCCCCAGATAGGGTTGCCATCTGAATAGAATTTCAATAGTCGCCCGCACTTAGGACCGAGGCCGAGTCTATAGGCTCTTTTTTGAATTCTTAGTGCCTTATTGGCGGTCGACTTATAGGGATAAGTTTTAATTCCCCACTTTGCATTTAATGGAACGAATACACAACATATGCCCGATGGCAGCCTCTTAAACTCTTTGTGGTATTTAAAGCAAACATCTTTTGCGTCAATTTTTGGTAACTTAAGCATGTAATTATGTCATCATAACTTGTATTTAAAGGACCAGTGTAAACATACAACGATAAGAAAAACTGGCCACGCGACAGTGATTAAAACATACATGGCGATCGGTATAGGACCCCACCTGAGTCTTTCGAGGATAGTCAGAGCTATGCCGATTAAAAGATAAGTTATCATTTAAAGCTCTATATTTAGAAAATCTTGAATGTATGAGCCAATGACTACCAGAACGCCTATTGGCCAAAATGCGATAATCAATAAATATTCACCAATTGCCATTTGCCAACCACTATCCCAGCGTGCGTAGATGGCCAGTAGAAGTCCCGTAAGGAAATAGAGTGTAACGTAATTCATTGCTTTTCAAGCCTTTCAATTAAGGCTCCCCCATGAGGTGAATCAGTCACTATTTCTGAGATAGGAATACCACGCTTTAAAAACGATAGAATTTGAATTCGGTCAACTAGACCATTAAGATTACATTCGCCTTGTGCTCTAAATTCAGAGTTGTTATCGCATAGATCTTGGAAGATAAAGACTAAATCATTTTGTAAGCCTTCTAATTCACTCTTAAAGTCAATCTTAGAACAAGGATGCTCTTCCTCTAGAAGTTCATCTAATACCCAATTTAAAGCACTAACGACGGCAATTTGTTCTTTACTATAAGCAACGAGGCCGCCACGGCCTTTGTCAGCCAGAATAGTATTAATCTTATTATTTATCTTATTCTTTAAAGTCATTCTTCAAGCCTTTCAAGCACCCACCTAAGACCAATGAGAGAACCACGATGTATCAACTGGGCGGCTTCGTTGTCGGTTCGAATAGAGTCTATTCGGGCGATTTCTGCTTCGATTTTAGATCTTAAGCTCATTAATAAATTCCTCGGAGTTCGTCGTCTGTAATAGGGCCAATGACATTCTTATCCTTTTTAAGCTCTTCTGCGGCCCACCTTAAAGAATCCAACCTACCACAAAGGATATGGACTTTCACGGAATCGGCTCGCTCGTCGCCAGACTTCGTGAATTCTTCCCATTCCTCTTCTAGTTCGAGGATCTTATGCTGTAACTTATATTTAAACTTCATGCTATTCTAAGCCTTTCAGAATGCGTTTGGCCAATCTAGCCTGATGTAGAGGGAAATAGGCGATGGTCTTATATGCTCGGTTTTTGAAGCGGCGGACAATACGGAAGCCACGGGTACGAATGACGCCGTAGCAGTCTACGTATTCCCAGTTAGCCATATAATAGCGACTATTCTTTTTCAAGCTCATCTAAAACCCACTGTAACATACGAATCTTGTTTAGAAGAATAGAACGAGAGACGGGGTGTGTAATGTAGTCAAGCTCCTGTTGTAAGTCCAGGATTTTAGACTCTATTTTCCGCCGCATAGCTTCCACAATACTACCAATCCAAATCCCATGATCCAGGCAACTTCTCCCGATGCTCCTAACCGGTGCAGTACCCATGAAAGGACGATTACTGCCAAGATAGAGACTATGTAGTCTTTCATATTTAAAGCTCTTTCTCAAAAACTTCCATATAAGAACACTCTCTACATTTGATGGACTTCTTATGCCAGAGGGGAGGCTTACGAGAGAGGCAAATAGGACAGCCCTCGACAGCCCAATCATCCTCGTAGGATTGTAGGTCTTGGTCAGAATAAACTTTAATGTGGACAGCTTCGTTATACATAATAGTTAAAACATAAGTCAGCTACGCACACACTAAACTTTACTTTCTTTTGCCGCCGCCACAATATCCTTTATCTCGCATGCCCTATTCAGTATCTCCCATCCAAACACCATGATAAGTGCCGTCTCAGTCGCCTCCCCAAATACCCGTAGAAGGGCAAAAAGAATGGTCACTCGTATCATGCTGGCTATGTATGTCTTCATGGGTGTTTATTATAGCTCGTCCTAAAGGACGGGCAACTTTTTTGCTTGGAATGGTTGTAAGATCTGGGTTCGCGAAATGTAAAAGTCGCCAGCTACTTAGCCTCTAAGTTTCAGGTGCGACAAGATGTCTCTTACTATAGCGTAGGTTTAGTAGTTTGTCAAGTGTGGAGCTTAAAAAAGAAAAATCTTGACAACTCAGGCGTCTTGGTGTACTATACTGGTCGCGGAAGGGAATTGACGAGCCCAAATTAGTCACGACTGGCCGTGGTCGCCGGCCTGCTTTTTAAAGCAAAGTTGTGATTAATCGCCAAAAACTTGGAATAGTGTTGACTTTCCTTGTTCTTTGAGATATAATATAATTAGCAGGGTAGTCCAGTCTAGCTACGACGCCTCCCTCATAAGGAGGAGACCACGAGTGCGAATCTCGTCCCTGCCACCATTCAACGTGTCTGATGGATCAAATTACGCTCGACAAATTCTGGGAAAGGGTAGATAAAACTGCCGAATGCTGGAATTGGATAGGTAATAAACATTCTAAGGGATACGGCCAGTTCTATTACAATCAGAAAACAGTTCGTGCCCACCGTATTGCATGGATTATACACTTTGGTGCGATACCAGAAGGTATGTGTGTTTGCCACAAGTGTGACAATCGTGCATGCGTACGACCGGATCATTTGTTTCTTGGCACTAATGCAGATAATGTAAGTGACAAGATGCGAAAAGGTCGTCATAAAAACGGTAGACATCTTGGAGAAAGTAATCCGTTTGCTAAACTCTCGCGGGATAAAGTTATATCAATACGTGAGATGGCTTCAAATGGAGTAAAACATAAAACGATAGCCGAGTTTTACAGGGTGGGCAAATCAACAATTACAGATATTGTGAATTATAAAGCATGGCGTTCGGTTGACCCAATATGAGCCCGACAGTCGAACGCCTGCCGTAGTGTGCTTTGAAAGAGCGAACAACGCAACTGACGACCGTTGATATTCCGGTCAGTTGATAAAATCGCAGCCTGAGTATTGACGGTAGGAAGCGGAAGAATAACATTGGACTTTCGCCACACTTGAGGAGCCGGCAGATTGCCAGAATCGCCGGCTTCTTTGCTTTAAATAGATACCGGGTCAAATCTAGAAATCAGAATCTAGAATTTTACCATTCCAAGCAAAGTGAAATTTCAAATTACAGGTGGCTCCGCATACGCCTTACTGTAATTTCTAAAATAAAATCACAGGTTCATCCAAGTTCGCCTTACTGTGACGGCGGGGCGACCATGCGGGCTGGCGGGAGCGGCCCCGCCGCTCAAGGCGGCTACTCGGGATTGGGCGGGGCCATCCTACCCACACGGTAGGTCCCAATCGCGGATTCTCTTGCTAGGACGGTATACTATATCACATTGAGCTTGGAAGTCAAGTAACTTCCTCGTAATGTGATCCGCCATTTCCATGCATAACGGCAATCTCAACAATTCGACTGGCGATATCGGCAATCTTATGTCCGCCGATTTTCCAGAATTCCTTTACTTTACCTTCGGCTTCCTCGGGAGTATTCCCGTAGCCTTCTGCATAATCCGCTGAACACTTACAAATATAAGTGACGCGGTACTTTGTAGGATCGGTGGTTTCCATGATTGTATTAGTGTTCTTTGACTGTATGTTGGCTCGTTACTCCTGCCAATGACCCTACAGCTAGGTGGCTCGGTAAACCCGAATCCATGTTAGTCCTTAGCCCCATATAGAGGCACAGACTTGGAGACGTCCTCCCATGGCACACGCTTTCGCACCAAAGAACGCCCTTATTATAGCACGCCTTGCGTGCTAGTCAAGCGAAGAGCTTCAAAAAGTTTTTTCGTTTTCCCATTGCAACCCCTGCCGAATAGGCTATAATGTTTCCATGAATGCCCCTCAATTCACGGCAACGCAATTCTATTCTGTAGAACACAAGGAAAAGCTTTTCAAGCACTTCCTGCAATTCTACAGGAAGGGATGCCCGAAGACACTTTTCTACAAGTGGTTTTACGTGGACCTTTCGAACATGTTCGGTAACATCGCCGAATACAATCGTGATACGTTCTACGAAAATCATTTCTCGGATGCTGAAAAGCGTACTGAGTTTCTCAGGTATTGCCTTTCGCGTCCGATCTACGGGGATCCCGCGTGGACTCGATCGGACGTAGAAGCTGCTTTGAAGCCTGAGATTGAGAAGATTCTTTTTCCCTTGACAGCCTAGCAGAATAGGCTATATTACTTCGGGCAATTCCGCCCAACAAACAATCTGGAGAAACATATGAGCAATGCTACCGCTACCCGCAAAGTCAAGTCCGCTCCCGCCGCCGGCCCCGGTCGCCCGTCTTCGTTCGGCAATGTCGAAACGGTGCCGTTCCAGGCTCACGTTCCGCGTTCGACCCGGCAAATGGTTCGCAAGTTTGCGACCGACCGCGAGATCAACATCAATCAAGCCCTGGATCAACTGATTCAGCGTGGATTCAAGGAAGCTACTCGCTGAGAACGGTTGACGGGATACCCAGTATAGGGTAGACTGTCTCCATGTCCTCAAATACGGTTGGCTCTAGGCGGGGCAGCGTTCGCGGTGCCCCGCCTAGCGTTTACGTCCCCTTTGCTCAGTACGGTAGAGAAGATGATTTGATTGACGCAATGCGTCCAATCATACGTTTCTTCCGTCAAATTGGGCAGTGCCTTGTTTTCCTAGTCGTCATTATTTTCCTTTGTTACGTTTATGTGCTGGTAAAATGGGAAGATTAGACGTACTGGTTGGCGGCCTTTCCAAGCCTTCTAAAATGCCGGGATTTGCCTATGGGCTACCGGCAAAGGCTTGTATCATCGGGGCAATCCTGAGAAAGAAAATCGGAAGCGTTTGCAGTAAGTGTTACGCTTTGAAAGGAATGTATGTATTCCCGTGCGTACAGAAAGCTCAATACCGGCGATTGGCGATTGTCCAATTCGACGTTCGGGAATGGGCAAACGGCATGGCGAAAATCATTCACTTCAAATGCCCCGCCCGTCAACAAAATAATAACTGCCAGGATTGTAGAGCGTGCTGGGATAAGTCTGTGAAAACGGTTGACTATCCCCTCCATTAGGGTATAATAAAACGTATGGAAGGCATGACCCTAAAGCAATTCGCAAAACGCCGCTTTCTGCAATTGTGCTCGGAATGGCAAGAATTGAAAAAGCGAGGATTGCATACGCCTGAGGACTGTAGGCGTTGTATCGAATTGGCACTAATGATACATATTGCCAAAAACGACGTTCCTAAATCCTATTGGAAGCTGGCAAACTAATTCAAATGCTAACACTTCGAAGCATCACGGGAAAGCCCGTACCCTGGAAGTGGGACACGTACCTAGGAAGGAACCCAAAGGAATACGGGATGTTTCGGTCGCACAGAATGCTCTATGTGCTCGGGCGATGGCGACGGATGCTAACCTATCAAATTAGTAACGCGGGAACATGCTACGTTAGAATCAAAAATAAACTCTATGTAGTTGAAGATTCTGACCTTGGAAATGAAAGTTCCGAGAAAAAGATTGACTGGCAAATGGACTGACGCTATAATGTAGCGTAAATGAGTAAACCTAAAGAGCACGAAAACTTTATCCTACATGAGATCATGGACGGCCGGCACTATCACTCGGCGGTCATGCCAAGCGAAGGCGATCCATTCCAAGTCCTAGAATACGAACGACGTAATAGCGGCAATTATAGATTGTCGTTAGTGGAAGTAAGAAACGGCGAACGTAGAGAAGTAGCTGCCCCCGTCATCCTTGAACCGGTACGGTTCGAGGAGTTTACGGACGCGGACGATCCGGACAACTGGGAAGATAACGACTACCGCTAGTGTGAAGACTCTGCCCGAATGCATTCAAAGGCTCAGAGAAGAGCCCGGTCCATACGAACGTATGAATTTAGTATGGATGTGGATAAAGCAGAATCAAATTGACTTGCGGACGTTTCGTAGTATACTGTCGGTAGTCCTTGAAGGGAATAGCGAAGAGCTATGAAATACCGAATTGACTGGACAGAAATCCAGGGATATTACACAATTATCGAAGCTGCAAGCAAGGAAGAAGCCCTAGAAATGTTCGATGATGGCGATATGGGCACTTGCGAAGCTACTGATTTTTGTGAAGTTGAACAAGATTCAATCGAAATCAAGGAAAGCGAATAGCTATGCCGAAGAGGCGAATTATCAGATCCGATGCCTACAATTGGTCCATCCAAGAGTGGCAAGAAGGCGGCGAGACCATCGAACGCGGGAGGTTTGCCGGACAGGCAAAACAATCCAAGTGGCGTAATCCCGAGAAGCATTATCCTACGCTCACGGACGCGGCCAAGGCTTACCTCGATGAGGCTATCGGCGATCCGATTCCCATGGGGGAAGGAATTGCGGTCGAAGCCATGATCGTTGCAATTGAAGGAGCTTGCCAACAAGTAAAGGATCA